>Ga0066256_1001146_pt1 | contig 40050 bp, 32 predicted proteins | sample ThiBio_1000_biof_FD_87107 | JGI IMG/M metagenome (GOLD analysis project Ga0066256, IMG submission 87107) | Wastewater bioreactor microbial communities from Cape Town, South Africa - Thiocy_expt_1000_biof (version 2) | ecosystem: Engineered > Bioreactor > Thiocyanate-remediating >... | reverse complement strand
GGCACCGCCCTGCCCGCGGCCCCCCCCGCCTTGTCCTGCCGGGGCGGGCGGCACAGCGACAACGCCGCCCTCCGGCCCCGCAGCGCCCCCCCAACCTCGTGCTGGGGTGGGGGGGTGGGGCGCAGGTGCGGGAAGGTGGCCTCCACCCCGCCAACCCCCGCGACCGCCACCCCCGGCGGGGGGAACAGGCGGGGGCCCAACCACCCCCCCCCCCGCCACAACATCGCCATGCCGGCCACCGCGTTCGTGCGCAACCGCGCGGACGTGCGTCCTGCGATCGAGCGCGTGGGCGGCGCCCCCGTCGTGATCAAGCTGCTGGAGGGGACCCAGGGGATCGGCGTGATCCTCGCTCCGCAGGTGAAGGTGGCCGAGGCGATCATCGAGACGCTGCACTCCACCAAGCAGAACGTGCTGATCCAGAAGTTCATCGCCGAGAGCCGGGGACGCGACATCCGGGCCCTGGTCGTCGGAGATCGGGTCGTGGCCGCGATGCGACGGGTCGCCGAGGGCGACGAGTTCCGCTCCAACGTGCACCGCGGCGGGCGCGTGGAGCCGGTGACGCTGGACCCGGTGTACGAGCAGACCGCGGTCCGCTCCGCGCAGATCATGGGCCTGCGGGTGGCCGGTGTCGACATGCTGGAGAGCGACGAGGGCCCGCTGGTCATGGAGGTCAACTCCTCGCCCGGACTGCAGGGCATCGAGGCGGCCACGAACCTCGACGTCGCCGGCGCGATCATCGACTACATCGCGAACCAGGTGGCGTTCCCCGACATCGACATCCGTCAGCGGCTGAGCGTCTCCACCGGCTACGGCGTCGCCGAGCTCATGGTGCACAGCGGTGCGGAGCAGGTGGGCATGAAGCTGGGCGACCTGGGGCTGTGGGACCGCGACATCACGGTGCTCACCCTGCATCGGGGCGTGAGTGTCATCCCGAACCCGCGCAAGCACGTGGTGCTCGAGGCCGAGGACCGGCTGCTGTGCTTCGGCAAGCTCGAGGAGATGCGCTCGATGATCCCGGAGAAGCGTCGCCGCCGGCCCCGCGTGCGCCGCCTCCCCAAGGAGCCTCTGGGGGAGTGAATGCGCAACGGCCCCTCACTCCGCTGGAGTGAGGGGCCGTCCACTGCGTGCAGTGCGGCGCGGATCAGCGCGGACGCTGTGCGCGGACCTTGGTGGGATCGATGCCCTTGGGGATCGGCAGCGACGAGAGCGACCGCGACACCGAGTCGATGCGGCGGATGACGGCGGCCATGGTGGCCTTGTCGATCGCCTTGGGGATCTTTTTGATCCGCTTGGCCAGGTCGGAGATCGGGACCTCGTCCTCGCCGTGGCCGACGTACAGCACGGTCACGGGCACGCCGTTGGCGACGCGCTGCGCCTTCTGACGCTCCTCGTTCACGAGGCGGGTGAGGCGACCACGGGTGCCCTCGCCGACCACGACGATGCCGCCGCGGCCGATGGCGCGGTAGACGGCCTCCTGGGTCTTCGGGTTGATCCCCACGGGGGTGTCGGATGCCTGCCAGCTGCGGCCGAGGCTGGTGCTGAGCACGTGGCCGCTGGCGCCGGGCATCCCGTCGATCTTGGCGTACATGGCCTTGGTCGACAGACGGGTCATCAGGAACATGGCGCCGAGGATGCCGAACATCAGACCGGTGACGGCCCACAGGAGCAGCGAGAGCACGGCGCCGCCGCCGACGAGGAAGCCGAGGATCAGGCCGATGAGCACGCCGCCGATGAGGATGGCCAGCTGCGCCCAGGGAAGCCAGCCGTAGACCTCCCGGGTGAACCGGAACAGGGAACGGATCTGTGAGAAGAAGCCGGGACGCTTCTCAGCTTCGGGAGCACGCTTTGCCATGGGTACCAGCCTACCGAGTCATCGCCCTGTCGTTCTTCCTGCACAGCCGCGGGTATCCCGTGACTTCTCCACCGTCGTCGCGATCCCGGCCCCCGCGGGTCGCAGGCATGCGCTCTCATGGAGCGATGGACAAAGTCGAGGAGCAGCATCCGGAGTCCCTGTTCGGGCTGGTGCCGGGAGCGCATCGTCTCATCCGCCGGCTCGACGGCAGGGAGTCGCCGTTCACCGGCGACCTCGTCAGTGACGGTGAGCAGAGGAGAGTGCTGATCGACGCCGCAGTGACGGAGGCGGCGCTGTGGGAGTTCGCGGACGCCGAGCACGTCGCCGGCGTGCGAGACCTCGTGCGATCCGCCGACGGTCACGGCGCACTGCTGCCCTGGTGCGTCGAACCGGCCGAGACGCTGATCGCCCGCCGGTGCGCTGCCGGACGTCCGTTGACGTCGGGCGAGATCGTCACCCTCGTGGGCAGTCTGATGCGCGGGATCGTCGAGGTGGCGGGGCGGCCGATCACCGGCCGCTGGTGGCTCGAGGACGGCGGACGTCCGGTGTTCGTCCCGGGTGAGGGGATCTCCTGCACTGCCGCATCGTTGGCGCTCGTCGAGCGCGTCCGAGACGAGTGCGCGGATCGCGCGATGCAGCGGATGCTGGCACGGATCGCCGTGGGGATGGCCGATCACCGGATGGTGCTGCGTGAGCTCGACGTCTGGGAGGCCGAGCTGACCGAGCTCGCCGCCCCGCGCGCCCTCGAGCGCGAGGCAGGCGAGACGGATGCCTCCTGGCCGGCTCCGGAGCGGGTGCGCGCCCTGTCCTTCCACCGTGCCGGCCTCGCCGAGGTGGCCGGGCGGCTGGAGGAGCGGCGCTCGCTCCGGGAGCGTCTCGTGCAGGTCGGCGCACGTCTGCAGGAGCGCCTGCGCGAGAGCATCCCTTCGAAGCCGAGGATGTCCTCCGGCATGGAGGCCGGCGTGGACGGTGGCGCGAGGACGCGTGCGCCGCGCGGCCGGATGCTGCTGGTCGGAGCCGGTGCGGCGGCGCTCGTGATCCTGGGCGGGCTGCTGTGGCCTGGCGGCGATGAGGATGCCGTGGTGCCGCAGGCGGTTGCCGCGGATCGGCAGGCTTCGCCGTCGCCCTCGGCGTCCGAGCTCGGACAGGTCACGCAGCCTGAGGAACCGCGACCATCGGAATCCGGCGCTCCGGCGCCTGACCAGCCGCGACCCGACCGGGACGACGGCGATGTCGAGCGGACGGCGACGCGGCTGCTGAAGGCGATCGACGGATGCCGTGCGAAGAAGGACACCGACTGCGCGACCGCGATCGTTGCGGGCGGCGCGCAGGGCGTGCTCGAACGGCTCGGAGCTGACGCCGTGGGTCGGGAGGTGACGCTGGTCGAGGACTACGGCGACATCGCGGTCACGCGACTCGGGCGCACGGCGAAGAACGGCGAGCAGATGCTCGTCCTGGTGCGGGAGAAAGACGGATGGCTGGTCCGCGACGTGTACGACGTCGCGGACCAGCCATCCGGTGGGGACTGAGCGGGCTCAGATCCCCGGCTGAATCAGATGCCCAGCGTCGCCGCGAAGTCCGCGGCCTCCAGGCGGTTCTTGATCGCGCCCAGGAAGCGCGCGGCATCTGCACCGTCGATGATGCGGTGGTCGTAGGAGATCGCCAGCCACACGTACGAACGGACCGAGATCGCGTCCACGCCGTCGACCGTGACCACACCGGGGCGCTTGAACACGACGCCCGTGCCGAGGATCGCGGACTGCGGCAGGAACACCAGGGGCGTGTCGAACATCGCACCGCGCGAACCCGTGTTGGTCACCGTGAAGGTGCCGCCGGCGAGCTCGTCGGGCTTGAGCTTGTTGTCGCGGGTGCGGGCGGCGAGATCGGCGATCTCGTGCGCGATCTGCGCGATGTTCTTCGTCCCGGCGTCGCGGACGACCGGCGTGAGCAGGCCGCGCTCGGTGTCCACGGCGATCGAGATGTTCTCGGATGCCGGGTAGACGATGCTGTCGCCGTCGACCGTCGCGTTGATGATCGGGTACGCCTGCAGCGCCTCGGCAGCCGCGAGGGTGAAGAACGGCAGGAAGGAGAGCTTGTCGCCCGTCTTCTGCAGGAACTCGTCCTTCTTCGCGGTGCGGTAGGCGGCCAGCGCCGTCACATCGACCTCGACGAACGTCGTCAGCTGAGCGGTCTGCTGCATGGAGGCGACAGCGCGCTCGGCGACGACCTTGCGCAGACGCGACATCTTCTGCGTGGTGCCGCGCAGAGGCGAGACCTCGAGCGGGGCCGCGGCGGGCGCTGCCGGTGCGGCGGCGGCCGGAGCCTGCGCCTTGGCCTCGGCGGCCTTCAGCACGTCCTCCTTGCGGATGCGTCCGCCGACGCCGGTGCCCTTCACGGTGGCCAGGTCGATGCCCTGCTGGGAGGCGAGTCGACGGACCAGGGGAGTGACGTACAGCGAGTCGGATGCCTCTTCTGCCGCCGGTGCGGCCGGAGCCGCGGGTGCGGCAGGTGCCGGAGCGGCGGGCGCTGCCGGGGCCGGCGCTGCGGGAGCCGCGGCCGGTGCTGCGGGCGCAGGCGCTGCCGGGGAGGGTGCAGGTGCTGCCGGAGCCGGAGCGGATTCAGCGGCGGGTGCCGGAGCGGCGGGCGCTGCCGGAGCAGCGGGTGCGGCCGCGGGGGCGCCCGAGCCGATGCGGGCGAGGACGGCGCCGACGGCGACCGTCTCGTCCTCGGCTGCGAGGATCTCCCGCAGCGTGCCCGCGACGGGCGAGGGGATCTCGGTGTCGACCTTGTCGGTCGAGATCTCGAGCAGGGCCTCGTCGACGGCCACGTCGTCTCCGACGGTCTTCAGCCAGCGGGTGACGGTGCCCTCGGTGACGGACTCGCCCAGCTCGGGGAGCACGACGTCGGTCGCGTCGCCGGAAGCGGCCGGCGCTGCGGCGGCGGGTGCTTCGGCGGCGGGCGCTGCGGGCGCTTCGGCGGCGGGCTCGGCCGCGGGGGCTGCCGGCGCGGCCTCAACGGGCGCGGCCTCGGCGGCGGGCGCCGCTGCTGCGGGCGCGTCGCCGGCCGAACCGGCACCGCTGCCATCGCCGATGCGGGCGAGCAGAGCGCCCACCTCGACGGTCTCGTCCTCGGCCACGAGGATCTCCTCGATGACGCCGCTGACGGGCGAGGGGATCTCGGTGTCGACCTTGTCGGTCGAGATCTCGAGCAGGCCCTCATCCGCCTGCACCGTGTCGCCGACCTGCTTCAGCCAGCGAGTGACCGTACCCTCGGTGACGCTCTCCCCAAGTGCGGGAAGGACCACGGGTGTGCTCATGACGGAGTCTCCTTCAGAAATCTGTGACGCCCCAAGCTTAGTGACCCGGGCGCCCTGTTGGTGCGGTTCAGAGTGCGTGGAGCGGTTTTCCGGCCAGAGCGAGGAAGGCCTCGCCCAGCGCCTCGCTCTGAGTGGGGTGCGCGTGGATCAGCGGAGCGATGTCCTCCGGGTGCGCCTCCCACGCGACGGCCAGCTGGCCCTCGGTGATGAGCTCGCCGACGCGGTCGCCGAGCAGGTGCACGCCGAGGACGGGGCCGTCCTTCTGGCGCACGACCTTGACCGTGCCTCCGGTGCCGATGATCTCGCTCTTGCCGTTGCCGGCCAGGTTGTACTCGTAGGAGACGACGGCGTCCGCGCCGTGGGCCGCGATCGCGGCCTCCTCGGTGATGCCCACCGATGCCACCTCGGGGCTGCAGTAGGTCACGCGGGGGATCTGCGTCTCGGGGACCGCCGCGACCTCCATGCCGGCGATGCGCTCGGCGACCGCGATGCCCTGCAGGAACCCGCGGTGCGCCAGCTGCAGGCCCGGGACGATGTCGCCCACGGCCCACAGTCCGGGGACGCCGGTGCGGAGCTGCTCGTCGACGATCACGAAGCCCCGGTCCACCGTGGCGCCCGCCTCCTCGAAGCCCAGTCCCGCGGTGGCGGGACCGCGGCCCACGGCGACCAGCAGGTAGTCGGCCGTGAACGTCTTGCCGTCCTCGAGCGTCACCGTGACCTGGTTCTCGTCCTGCTCCGCCTTCTGGAAGCGCACGCCGAGGTTGTACGAGATCCCCTTGCGGCGGAACGCGCGCTCCAGGCCCTTGCTCAGCACGATGTCCTCGTTCGGGACCAGGTGCGGCAGAGCTTCGACGATCGTGACCTCAGCGCCGAACGAGTGCCAGACGCTGGCGAACTCGACGCCGATCACGCCGCCGCCGAGGACGATGACCTTGGCGGGGATCTCGTCGAGCGCGAGCGCCTGCTCGCTGGTGAGGATCCGTCCGCCGATCTCCAGGCCGGGCAGGGTGCGGCTGTACGAGCCGGTGGCCAGCACCACGTCGGCGCCGACGTAGCGGTCGTCGCCGACGCTCACCGAGCGATCCTTCTCCAGTCGGCCCTCACCGGCGACCACGGTGATGCCGCGGGCCTTGATCAGACCCTCCAGACCCTTGAACTTCTTCGCGACGATCCCCTCGCGGTACGCGGTCACGCCGGCCGCGTCGATGCCGCCGAGGGTGGCGGTCACTCCGACGGAGGCTGCGGAGCGCACGTGATCGGCGACCTCTGCCGCGTGCAGCAGCGCCTTGGTCGGGATGCATCCGCGGTGCAGGCAGGTGCCGCCGACCTTGTCCTTCTCGATCAGCGCCACCTTCTTCCCGAGCTCCGCAGCGCGCAGGGCTGCGGCGTAGCCGCCGCTGCCACCGCCGAGGATGACGAGGTCGAACTCGTGAACAGCCATCAGGCCTCCTTGACCGATGCGCGTGCGAACGCGATGAGAGAGCGCACGGTGGCGCCGGTGGGGCCCTTCTCGGTGAAGCCGTACGGCGAGCCGGTGTGCTCACCGGAGCCGGCGATGTCGAGGTGCACCCAGGGGATGCGGGGCGCGTCCTCGGCATCCGAGGTGCGGCCCACGAAGCGCTGCAGGAAGAGCCCCGCGAACATCGAGCCTCCCGATCGGTCGGACATGTTCGAGTTGATCATGTCGGCGATGGGGGACTCCAGCAGCTCCTCCATGTACTCCGGCAGCGGCAGCTGCCAGGCCGGCTCGCCCGCCTGCTCGGACGCGGCGAGATACTCGGCGACCGCGGCGTCGTCGCCCATGACGCCCGTGTGGCGCTTGCCGAGAGCGGTGATGATCGCGCCGGTCAGGGTCGCGACGTCGAAGACGACATCCGGGTTCTCCCGGCTCGCGGCGACCAGGCCGTCGGCCATCACCAGGCGGCCCTCCGCATCGGTGTTCAGCACCTCGACCGTCTGACCGTCCAGCATCCGCAGCACGTCGCCGGGGCGCGTCGCGCGACCGGACGGCATGTTGTCGGCGATGCACATCCACGCCGTGACCCGGACGGGGAGAGCCAGAGCGGCGATCGCACGGATCGCGGCGAGCACCGTGGCGGAGCCCGCCATGTCGAACTTCATGCCGAGCATGCTCGCGGCGGGCTTGAGCGACAGGCCGCCGGTGTCGAACGTGATCCCCTTGCCGACCAGGGCGATGTGGCGGCCCGCGCCCTCGGGGGAGTAGCTGAGCTTGACCAGGCGGGGCGGGCGGGCCGAACCGCGGCCGACGCCGATGATCCCGCCGAAGCCCTGCTCCTCGAGCTGGTTCTCGTCGAGGATCTCCACCTGCACGGGCAGGGAGGCGACCGCGTCGGCGGCGGACTGCGCGAGCTGCGCGGGGCTCTGCCACTCGGCGGGCACGGACACGAGGTCCTTCACCAGAGCGACGGCCTCCGCGACGATGCGGGCGTTCTCCAGTGCGCCGTCGCCGACCGACGGCGCATGCAGCACGAGAGCGTCCGCGCGAGCGGGCTTCTTCTCGGTGCGGTAGTCGTCGAAGCGGTATCCGCCGAGCAGAGCCCCCTCGGCTGCGGCATCCGCGAACTGCTCGAGACCGGGGGCGAGCCCGATCGAGACCGTCGCGAAGCCGGTCAGGCTGCGGATCGCGGTGGCCACGGCATCCCGCACGCTCTCGGCGCTCGGAGTCGCACCTGCGCTCACGACGGCCAGCGGGAGCTCGGTGACAGCGGGCAGGTGCACGCGCGTGCAGGCGGATGCGGTGCCCTTGTAGCCGATGGCGGACAGGGTTCCGGTCAGGCCCTCGTAGCCGTCCAGCGCGTCGTGTGCGCCTGCGGGATCGGGGATGACGAGCACTGCGGCGTCTGCAGCACTTCCAGGGAACGGATCGATCGGGTGCGAGATCACGGGAAGCGTCATGTCTCCATCCTAGGGATCCCCCGGTTGCTGCCGGGATCACCGCGGCGACCGTGTTCGCTGTCAGCATGAGCGGCGCCCGCCCCGACGGCACCCCGGCTCGTAGCATTGACACATGCCCTTCTCCGATGAGCTCTACGAGTCGATCGCCGGCGCGCCCGATGTGCCCACCGGCCTTCCCCTGGTGATCCTGCTCACCGGTTTCACGGATGCGGGCAATGCGGTCTCCGGGCTCATCGAGCACCTTCACGAGACCACCGACCCGCAGCCTCTGATCGTGTTCGACAACGACGTTCTGCTGGACTACCGCGCGCGGCGCCCCGTGATCGTCTTCGATCAGGACCACCTGACCGAGTTCCGCCCCGCCCGCCTCGAGCTCGCGCTGGCGCACGACGCGCTCGGCCAGCCGTTCCTGCTGCTGTCGGGCTACGAGCCCGACTTCGCCTGGAACGCCTTCACGGACGCCGTGGTGAGCTTCGCGGAGGGATTCCAGGTGTCCGCGGTCACCTGGGTGCACTCGATCGCCATGCCCGTGCCGCACACCCGTCCGCTGGGCACGACCGTCAGCGGCAACCGGCGCGACCTGATCGCCGCGCACTCGGTGTGGCGTCCGCGCACGCAGGTCCCTGCGACGGCCGGCCACCTGCTCGAGTACCGGCTCATCCAGCACGACGCGCGCGTCGCCGGGTTCGTGCTTCTCGTGCCGCACTACCTGGCCGACACGGAGTACCCGGACACCGTGGTCGCCGCCGCCGACAAGCTCATGATCGCGACGGGTCTCGTGCTGCGGATGGACGAGGTGCAGGAGCGCCGTGAGGAGTACCTGACCCGCGTCGAGGAGCAGGTGCACGGCAGCGAGGAGCTGATGCAGATGGTGCACACCCTCGAACGGCGCTACGACGCCTACATGGCCGGGCGCGACGACGAGGGCCACGAAGCCGACGAGAGCTTCGACGAGCGCGACCTGCCCAGCGCGGACGAGCTCGCCGCGGAGCTGGAGCGGTATCTGGCGAACCGCAGGCCCGGCGACGACGAGAAGCGCGGCTGAGGCGACGCGCGGAGATCACCACCTGGGACGCCGCATGCCTTCATGTGTGTGATAATGGACATCTGACCCGTTGTCAACCATCGATCCTCGTGATCGGGCTTGACAAGGGTCTTACTAGTGTCCGAAATGGCCCGGAGCGCGTGCACCGCTCCGTGAAAGGCGAAACGTGACTCCTGCCACGACCAAGAAGACCCGGACGACCACGAAGAAGACGGCCGCCGCAGAGGTCGAGACCCCCGAGGTCGAAGAGGCCGCAGAGGCGGCTGCTGCGAAGGCGCCCGCGAAGAAGGCCGCCGCCAAGAAGGCTCCCGCCAAGCGTGCGTCCAAGAAGAAGGACGAGGCTCCCGAGGTCGACGACGAGACCGTCGACGCCGCGGACGCGGACGACGAGGAGAACGACAAGAAGCCGGCGTTCACGGAGCCGCTGCCCACCGGCGCGATCGTGATCTCGTCCGCCGACGAGGACGACGTCCCGGTCTACTCGACCCAGATCACCGGCGCCACGGCCGACCCGGTCAAGGACTACCTGAAGCAGATCGGAAAGGTCGCGCTGCTGAACGCGGCCGAAGAGGTCGAGCTCGCCATGCGCATCGAGGCCGGCCTGTTCGCCGAGGAGAAGCTGTCGACGATGTCGGCCGCCGAGAAGTCCAGCCAGCTCGGGCTCGACCTGCAGTGGGTCGCCCGCGACGGTCAGCGCGCCAAGAGCCACCTGCTCGGCGCCAACCTGCGTCTGGTCGTCTCGCTGGCCAAGCGCTACACCGGCCGCGGCATGCAGTTCCTGGATCTCATCCAGGAGGGCAACCTGGGCCTCATCCGCGCCGTCGAGAAGTTCGATTACACCAAGGGCTTCAAGTTCTCCACGTACGCCACCTGGTGGATCCGTCAGGCCATCACCCGCGCAATGGCCGACCAGGCCCGCACCATCCGCATCCCGGTGCACATGGTCGAGGTCATCAACAAGCTCGCCCGCGTTCAGCGCCAGATGCTGCAGGACCTGGGTCGCGAGCCCACGCCCGAGGAGCTCTCCCGCGAGCTGGACATGACGCCCGAGAAGGTCGTCGAGGTGCAGAAGTACGGCCGTGAGCCGATCTCGCTGCACACGCCCCTCGGCGAGGACGGCGACAGCGAGTTCGGTGACCTGATCGAGGACACCGAGGCCGTCGTGCCCGCCGACGCCGTGGGCTTCACGATGCTGCAGCGTCAGCTCGAGCAGCTCCTGGACTCCCTGTCCGAGCGCGAGGCCGGCGTGATCCGGATGCGCTTCGGCCTGGGCGACGGCCAGCCGAAGACGCTCGACCAGATCGGCGACACCTTCGGCGTGACGCGCGAGCGCATCCGCCAGATCGAGTCGAAGACCATGGCCAAGCTCCGTCACCCGAGCCGGTCGCAGTCGCTGCGGGACTACCTCGAATGATGTCGACGGCACCTCAGGCGCGTTCAGCCGGCCTGCGGTACGTCTTCCCCGTGCTGGCGGGAAAGCTCGCGCGCTTCGCGACCCGTCTGCGCGGGGGAGGCTCCGCCTTCCCCGGCTATCTCACCAACCGGCTGGCCCCGTCGCTGCTGCCCACCCTCGCGGACCAGTTCCGCTACGGCGTGGTGTTCGTGCTGGGCTCGAACGGCAAGACCACGACAACGCACATGGTCAGCGAGGTGCTGCGAGCGCACGGCCTCCGGGTCTTCACGAACCCGACCGGCGCCAACCTGCCGCAGGGCGTGACCAGTGCGCTGCTCGCCGACGCCACCCTCACAGGGCGGATCAAGGCGGACGTCGCGGTGCTCGAGATCGATGAGGGCTACGCGGCCGATCTGGCCGACAGGCTCTCCCCGTCGGTCATCCTGTCGCTGAACGTGCAGGTCGACCAGCTGTACCGGTTCTACGAGACCGAGCGGGTCGCCGACATGATGCTGGACGCGTCGACGCGGGCATCCGCTCACGTCGTCGTGAACCGCGACGACCCCTACCTCAGCAAGATCGACGTCGACGCCATGCGCGCCCCGGTGTCGTTCTTCGGCGTCGCCCCCGAGATCATTGCGGCATCCGCGCACGGTCTCGTCAACGCCGCGGACACCCGCAGCGGCAACGCCGGGACCGCGGAGCGCGACGCGTACTCCGAGGTGCGCAGCGTGAACGGACGCGAGGTGTCGATCAGGATCGGCGAAGTGGATGCAGCGGTGCGCCTGCCCGCGCGCGGTCTGCACTACGCCGCCGACGCCGCCGCGGCGCTGGCTGTGGCCTCGCGCGTGCTCGGCGACGAGTTCTCCACGGATGCCGCCGCGCAGGGCTTCTCGCGCATGGCGCCCGCCTACGGGCGAGGCGAGGTCATCCCGCTGCGTCGCGACCCCGCGGGGGAGCAGGTCGAGTTCGTGATGTTCAAGAATGCGCCGAGCCTGCAGATGAACCTGGACGCGCTGGACGGGGCGCCCGAGCGCGCCCTGATGGCGATCGACGAGGGCACGCCCGACGTCTCGTGGCTGTACGACGTGGACTTCCACGCGCTGGAGTCCGTCGACGTCGTCACGGGCGAGAAGGCCTACCAGCTCGCTCTGGCTCTGGAGCACGCCGGCGTCCGCATCGGCACCGTCGAGCCCGACATGGGGAAGGCCGTCGCGATGATGCGGGAGCTGCCGCAGATCGCCGCCGGCCGTCAGATCTGGTTCGTCAACTACGAGCTCATGATGATCGGCCGCAGGCTCCTCGGCCATGGTGACCAGGAGGTGGCTCGCCGATGACCGCGACCGTGCGCATCGCGCAGCTGTACCCCGAGATCCTGGGCGTCACCGGCGACCGCGGCAACGTCCGCGCCCTGCAGGTGCGCCTCGAGCGCGCCGGCGCGACCGTGGAGGTGCTGCCCGTCGGCATCGGTGAGGAGCTGCCCGCCGACCTCGACGTCCTCGTCATCGGCAACGGCCCGCTGTCCGCCATGCGCGGCGTGCACGCCGATCTGATGGCCCGTGGCGACGGCATCCGCTCCCATGTGGCCGACGGACGTGCGCTGCTCGCCGTCGGTGCCGGCGCTGAGCTGCTCAGCAAGGGCGTCACGACGCTGGAGGGCGAGACCGTGGAGGGCCTCGGCATCTTCGACGCCACGGTGGCGCGCACCAAGAAGCGCAAGGTGGGGTACATCGTCGTCGAGACCGCGGTCGGCCGCGTGATCGGCTTCGAGGATCACGCCAGCGAGTGGACCCTCTCCGACGCGGCGGGCAGCTACGGCCGCGTGGCGTTCGGTCAGGGCGGGTTCGCCCTTCCCGACGCCGGGGACCAGCCCGCGCGCGGCGAGATCATCCGCGTCGCGAACGCGATCGCCGCGAACATCCAGGGGCCGATGCTTCCGCTGAACCCCGAGCTGGTGCGAGAGATCATCACGGGCGTCGCCGCGCGCCGGGACCTGGAGCTCGATCTGACCATCGGCGTCGAGTCGCTGGACACGTACGCGGCCGGCGCTCGCGCGGCCATCGAGACCCTCGTGCACGGCAAGGGTTTCAACTCCATCCAGCTCTGAATCGGAGGCGACACATGTCAGGCAGTGCGGCGCCCCGGGTCCTGCTGAGCCGTTCCGTACTGCTGCAGAACGCGCAGCGACTGCTCGCGCCTGCGGGCGGCGTCGTCGATCTGCGGCACGATGCCTACGGCCACGGCCTCGACGAGGTCGCCCCGATCGTCGTCGAAGCCGGCGCCACTGCCGTGCAGATCGGCTCCGAGGACGAGGCGCGTCGGCTGCGGGCATCCGGCATCCCGGTGTCGACCGACGCTTCCGCGGATGTGGACGTGCACGAGCTGTTCGGCATCCCGGATGCCGGCGGTGCGGCGTCGGGGATGCCCGTGATGAGCCTTCACGGCCGTGTGCTCTCGACCAAGCCCCTGCACGCCGGGGAAGCCGTCTCGTACGGCTACACGCATCGGGCGAGCAGAGACACCCGGGTCGCGCTGGTGTCGGGCGGGTACGCCCAGGGTATCCTGCGCGCGCTGGGGAACCGTGCTCGCGTGCAGATCGCCGAGCACACGCATCCGATCGTCGGCCGCATCGCGATGGACGTCTGCGTGGTCGATCTGGAGGGGGCGGATGCCGCGGTCGACACCCCCGTGACCTACTTCGGCGGCAGCGGTGCGATGCGCGACGTGCTCGCCCAGTGGGCCTCGGCCACGGGCCTGACCGCACTGGAGATGGCGGTCGTGATCGGAAGCAACGGCGAACGGAGCTGGCAGGCGTGAGCACCCCGGTCCTGGAGATCTCCCGAGCCGCATTCCGTGCGAACATCGCGGCGGTGCGCGCGCGACTGGACGGGTCGCAGCTCATGCTGGTCATGAAGGACGACGCCTACGGGCACGGCATCGAATGGGCCGTCGCCGAGGCGGAGGCCGGCGGCGTCTCCTGGTTCGGCAGCTACGACGTCCCGACGGCGCTGCGCATCCGCGCCGTGACCGCCCAGCGGGTGTACGCGTGGGCCCCGTCGACCGGTCCCGAGATCGACGCGGCGATCGGGGCGGGCGTCGAGCTGGGGGTCGGATCGATGGAGTACCTGCACGCGGTGATCGCGGCGGCGGAGCGCCTCGGCGCACGCGTCGCAGTGCACCTGAAGATCGACACGGGCCTGCATCGCAACGGGTTCCGGCCGGAGGCGTGGGCCGATGCCGTCGCCGTCGCGCGGGACGCGGAGGCTCGGGGCAGCATCCGGATCGTCGGAGTCTGGAGTCATCTCGCGGAGGCCAGCGACGAGGAGGACGACGCCGCCCAGGAAGTGTTCCTGGACGCGGTGCGCATCCTGCAGAACGCCGGCGGGGAGCCGGAGGTGCTGCACCTGACGGCTTCCGCTGCGGCGTGGTGGCGCCCCGAGCTGCGAGGGACGCTGAGCCGGATCGGCGCGTTCTGCTACGGCATCCGCTCCGCCGAGGGCCCGCAGCTGGAGGGCCTGTCGCTCATCTCACGACTGGTGGCCACTGTCGACGCCATGGAAGGCGAGCTGGTGCGGATCGGCGTCGGTGCGTTCCACGGACTGCCGTCGATCCTCCGCGGCGCGGAGGTGGCGACGCCTGCTGGCCTGCGGACGATCGTGCGCATCGACGGCGACAGCACGCTGGTCGAAGGCTGGCCTGGTGCACAGGAGGGGGACCGGGTGGTCGTGTTCGGGCCCGGTGCCGACGGGGAGTCGGATGCCACGGCTCTCGCGGAGCGGATCGACACGGTGGGCGAGGAGATCCTCACCCGGCTCACGCCGGCGGTGCGGCGTGAGCTCGCGGATTGAGGCTCAGGCCTCGATGAGGCGGGCGGTCTCGTCGTGCCAGCTGGTGGCGACCGCGCGCAGCTTCTCCTCGTACTTGCGGCCGTGGTGGGCGCAGAAGAGCATCTCCGTGCCATTGACCGCGGCTGCGATGTAGGCCTGCGCTCCACAGGAGTCGCACCGGTCCATCGCGGTGAGGCGGTACTGGACGGTCTCTCGCTCAGTCGTAGCGTTCATGTCGGTGCCTCCTCGGGATTCGGGTTCGATTCGAGATCGTGCTCAATACAACCACGGCTCACCTGAGTGCATGCCCGGATCACGGCGTGTTTCGCTCTGCGCGTACGCGTCGCGTAACGGGTGGGCGGCGGGGGAGTGTCGCGGCATCCGCGGCGGCCGCCGCGAAATAGAATCGAACATTGTGACCAACGAGTATTCCGCCCATCATCTCCAGGTGCTCGAGGGGCTCGAAGCGGTTCGCAAGCGCCCCGGCATGTACATCGGATCCAACGGATCGCCGGGACTCATGCACTGCCTCTGGGAGATCATCGACAACTCCGTCGATGAGGCCGTCGCCGGCAACGGGTCGAAGATCGACATCGTGCTGCACGCCGACGGCAGCGTCGAGGTCGCCGACCGCGGGCGTGGCGTGCCCGTCGACGTCGAGCCGCGCACGGGGCTGACCGGCGTGGAGGTCGTCTACACCAAGCTGCACGCGGGCGGGAAGTTCGGCGGCGGGTCCTATGCGGCATCCGGTGGTCTGCACGGTGTCGGCGCATCGGTCGTGAACGCCCTGTCCGAGCGACTCGACGTCGAGGTCGACCGCGGCGGCAAGACCTACGCCATGTCGTTCCATCGCGGTGAGCCGGGCGTGTTCGCCGACGCGGGGGAGCCTCGGCCTGACTCGCCCTTCACGCCCTTCGAGAGCAAGAGCGAGCTGCGCGTGATCGGCAAAGTGGCCAAGGGCGTCACCGGCACGCGCGTCAGGTACTGGGCCGACCGGCAGATCTTCACCAAGGACGCGGCCTTCCAGCTCGGCGACCTGGAGAACCGCGCCCGCCAGACCGCGTTCCTCGTGCCCGGCCTCGAACTCGTCGTGCGCGATGAGCGTCCCTCGTCCGCCCCGGACGGCGAGACCGGCCCCAGAGTCACGTCGTACCTCTACGAGGGCGGCATCTCCGAGTTCGTCGACTACCTCGCCTCCGACGCCCCCGTGACCGACACCTGGCGCATCCAGGGCAGTGGCTCGTTCACCGAGACCGTGCCCGTGCTGCAGGCCGACGGACACATGAAGGCCACCGAGGTGGAGCGCGAGTGCCAGGTCGACATCGCGCTGCGCTGGGGCACCGGCTACGAGACCGTGACGCGCTCGTTCGTGAACATCATCGCCACGCCGAAGGGCGGTACACATCAGCAGGGCTTCGAGCAGGAGCTGCTCAAGTCGCTGCGCGGGCAGGTCGAGCAGAACGCGCGACGGCTCAAGGTCGGCAACGACAAGCTCGAGAAGGACGACGTGCTGGCGGGGCTCACCGCGGTGCTGACCGTCACCGTGCCGGAGCCGCAGTTCGAGGGCCAGACCAAGGAGGTGCTGGGCACGCCGGCGGTGCGCTCGATCGTCGCGAAGGTCGTGCGCACCGAGCTCGCCGCCCGCTTCGGGTCGACCAAGCGCGACGACAAGAGCCAGACCTCCCAGCTGCTGGACAAGATCGTCTCCGAGATGAAGGCCCGTGTGTCCGCGCGCGCCCACAAGGAGACCCAGCGGCGCAAGACCGCGCTCGAGTCCTCGTCGCTGCCCGCGAAGCTGGTGGACTGCCGCTCCAACGACTTCGAGCAGAGCGAGCTGTTCATCGTCGAGGGCGACTCGGCCCTCGGCACCGCTCGGCATGCCCGCAACAGCGAGTTCCAGGCGCTGCTGCCGATCCGCGGCAAGATCCTGAACGTGCAGAAGGCGTCGATCAGCGACATGCTCGGCAACGCCGAGTGCGCGGCCATCATCACCACGATCGGCGCGGGTTCCGGACGCACGTTCGATCTGAGCCAGGCGCGCTACGGCAAGGTCATCCTGATGAGCGACGCCGACGTCGACGGCGCCCACATTCGCACGCTTCTGCTGACGCTGTTCTTCCGGTACATGCGGCCGCTGGTGGAGGCGGGACGGGTGTTCTCGGCCGTGCCGCCGCTGCACCGCGTGATCGTGATGAACCCCGGGTCCAAGCCCAATGAGACGATCTGCACGCGCTGCTGGCGAAGCTGCAGAAGGCGGGCAAGCGCTGGCAGGATCCGATCCAGCGATACAAGGGTCTCGGTGAGATGGATGCCGATCAGCTGGCGACCACGACCATGGACAAGCAGGGACGTCTGCTGCGTCGCGTGACCATCGAGGACGCCGAGGCGGCGGATGCCGCGATCCGCACCTTCGAGCTGCTGATGGGCAGCGAGGTGGCGCCGCGCCGCGAGTTCATCATGAGCTCCAGCGACAGGCTGAGCCGCGAGTCCATCGACGCGTGAACGTCAGCAGCGGGTCTGGTTCATGGGGCGCTGAGCCTGTCGCTTTCCTGGGGCGCTGAGCCCGGTCGGGGCGTGCGCCGGAGCGTCCAGGTATCAGGATCGGTCGTTTCGGGGACCCGGTTTCCGGCGGAAGTTGATACTTGGAGTGTTCTTGGGTCTGCCGGGTGGGGTCGCGGTACGCCCAAGTATCAGGATCGGTCGTTTCGGCGACCCGGTTTCCGGCGGAAGTTGATACCTGGGGCGGGGTGACGCTTCGACAAGCTCAGCGACCCAGGCCGTGGGCGGCGATGCTTCGACTGCTCAGCCGATCGCGGTGCCGACGGAGCCGATCACGGAGTCGAGGGGCTGCCCTGAGGCGTCGCGCTTGGCGCCGGATGCCGGAAGCTGCCGCGCCGCCCCGTCCGACCCGATCGCACGGGGCTCCACGCCGACCCAGGCCAGCCGCAGCCGGTCCTCGCCCTTCAGGAACGCGTGCGCGCGCACACCGCCGGTGGCGCGACCCTTGCCGGGGAACTCTGCGAAGTCCGACACCTTGGCGCGCCCGGCATCCGCTCCCGCCAGCATCCCCTCAGAGCCGGAGACCGTGACGACCACGGCCTCCTCCGGGGACGCGACGACGGTGAACGAGATGACCTCGGCGCCCGAGCCGAGCTTCACGCCCGCCATGCCGCCTGCGGGCGCGCCCTGTGGCCGCACGTTCGACGCCGGGAAGTGCAGCAGCTGGGCATCCGAGCTGACGAAGACGAGCTCCGCCTCGTCCGATGCCGGCGCGGCGCCGATGACGACGTCCTTCGGCTTCAGACCGATGATTTCGATCTCCGGACGCACCGCGAGGGCGGACGGTACGATGCGCTTGACGACACCGTCCTTGGTGCCGAGCGCCAGCGGCGTGTCGTCGTCGAACCGGATCAGGGCGAGCACCCGCTCGCTCCGATCGGTGAGCCCCAGATAGTCGTGGATCCGCACGCCGGCGCCGAGTCCGACCGAGCTGGCGGGCACAGCCGGGATGTCGATGGGCGTGAACCGCACGACCCGGCCCGCACTCGTGACGGCGCCGATCTCACTGCGCGTGGTCGTCTCCAGGCGCGCCTGGATGGCATCGTGCTTGCTGCGGCGGGCGGGCGTCGCGATGGTCGCCCCCGGCTCCAGATCCACGCGCACGGCGCGTCCCGTCGTCGACAGCAGCAGCGTGGTCGGCGCGTCGGCGAGCTGCAGCTCTGCAGCGGACTTCGTCGTGCGCGCCTTCGGCGGTGCCGCGTTCAGCAGCAGGGTGCGCCGGTGCGTGCCGAACTGCTCGGCCACGGCATCCAGCTCGGTCGCCACCTGCGCGCGCACGAGGGCGGGATCGGCGAGCAGCTTCTCCAGCTCGGCGATCTCGGCGAGCAGCTTGTCGCGCTCGGTCTCCAGCTCGAGGCGGGAGAACTTCGTCAGACGGCGCAGGCGCAGTTCGAGGATGTACTCGGCCTGCACCTCGTCGAGCTCGAACACCTGCTGAAGGCGGGTGCGCGCGGTCTCGGAGTCGTCCGAGGAGCGGATGACCTGGATCACCTCGTCGATGTCGAGGATCGCCAGCAGGAGCCCGCGCACCAGGTGCAGACGCTCGTTGCGGCGGGCGAGGCGGTAGCGGCTGCGCCGCTCGATGACCTCGATGCGATGCTGCAGGTAGACCCGCAGCAGCTCCTTGAGGCCCAGCGTGCGGGGCTGCCCGTCGACGAGCGCGACGTTGTTGATCGAGAACGAGTCCTCGAGCGGCGTGAACCGGAACAGCTGGTCGAGCACCGCCGCCGGGTCGAACCCGGTCTTGACCGTCACGACCAGGCGCAGGCCGTTCTTGCGGTCGGTGAGGTCCTGCACGTCGCTGATGCCCTGCAGCTTCTTGGCGTTGACGGCGTCCTTGAGCTTCTCGATGACGCGCTCGGGACCCACCTGGTAGGGCAGCTCGGTGACGACGATGCCGGTGCGGCGCGGGCCGAGGGGCTCGATCGAGGTCTTGGCGCGCAGCTTGAACGCGCCGCGGCCGGTCTCGTAGGCCTCCTTGACGCCGTCCAGGCCCATCAGGATGCCGCCGGAGGGGAAATCCGGGCCCGGCACGAACTCCATCAGCTCGGCCGTCGTCGCATCCGGGTTCTCGAGAAGGTGCGTGGCGGCGGCGATCACCTCGATGAGGTTGTGCGGGGCCATGTTCGTGGCCATGCCCACCGCGATGCCGCTGGCGCCGTTGACGAGCAGGTTGGGGAAGGCCGCCGACAGCACCGCGGGCTGCTGGAACTGGCCATCGTAGTTCGGGACGAAGTCGACGACGTCCTCGTCGAGGTTCTCGGTCAGAGCCAGAGCGGATGCCGCGAGCCGGGCCTCCGTGTAGCGCGATGCGGCGGGGCCGTCGTCCAGGGAGCCGAAGTTGCCGTGCCCGTCGACCAGCGGCACGCGCAGCGCGAAGTCCTGCGCGAGGCGCACCAGGGCGTCGTAGATGGCGGAATCGCCGTGCGGGTGCAGCTTTCCCATCACCTCGCCGACGACGCGCGCGCTCTTGACATGGCCGCGGTCGGGCCGCAGGCCCATCTCGGCCATCTGGTACAGGATGCGGCGCTGCACGGGCTTGAGGCCGTCGCGGGCGTCCGGCAGGGCGCGCGAGTAGATGACCGAGTACGCGTACTCGAGGAACGAGCCCTGCATCTCCTGGGACAGGTCGATGTCCTGGATGCGCTCCTGGACGGGCTCGGATGACGAGGGCTTTGGCATGGACTTCCTGCTGGACGCTCGGGTGCGCACGGGTGGCGGGGCACGAGTGCGGGGCGGGCGGGCCGCCTGTGGAAGACTGGCCCGGATGCCTCTCATGCTACCGTCCAGCCTCGAATCGACGCGGAGCATCGCCGGGGTGGCGCCCCAGCTGCTCGCCTCTCTGCGCGACGCTCCGGGGGAGCTGCCGCATGTGCGGTCAGCCGTGCTCGTCGTGGTGGACGGGCTCGGCGCCCTGCCGCTGCGCGCGCACGCCGGGCACGCCCGCACGCTGGTGTCGGCGATGGCGAAGAAGGACGTCGCAGGCTCGGTGTTCCCGACGACGACGGCCGCCGCACTGACCAGCCTGCTCACCGGGTCCGCGCCGGGAGTGCACGGGATGGTCGGCTACCGGGTGCGGCACCCGGAGCGCGACGTGCTCGTCAACCAGCTCACGGAATGGGACGGCGTGGACCCGACGGCCTGGCAGCCGCGGGCGACCGTGTTCGAGCAGGCGGCCGCCGCCGGGCATCCGACCTTCGCGGTGGGCGTCGCCGCGCACGCGGGCACCGGACTGACCCATGCGATCCTGCGCGGTGCGGAGTTCCGCAGCGCCGGGTCGCCGGCCGAGCGCGTGGAGCTCGCATGGGAGCTCGCTGACGCGCATGACGGCGCCCTGGTGTACTGCTATCTCCCGGAGGCGGACAAGGCCGGGCACAAGCACGGCGTCGACTCCGCCGAATGGGTCGCCGCCCTCGAGGACATCGACGCGGCGCTGTCGCGACGGGTGCCGGACGGCGTGGGAGTGCTGGTCACGGCCGACCACGGCATGGTCGACGTGCCCGCGCACCGGCAGCTGATCCTGGACGCCGCGGGGGGCTGGCATGACAGCATCCGGCACATCGGCGGGGAACCGCGGATGCTGCACGTGTACACCGAGCCGGATGCAGACCAGCCGGGCATCCTGAGCCGCTGGCGTAGCGACCTGGACGGATTCGCCGATGTGGTCAGCCGCGTGGAGGCGATCGACGCCGGGCTCTTCGGCGGGGTGGTGACGGATGCCGCGCGCGAGCGCATCGGCGACCTGCTCGTGATCGCGCGCTCGAATCACGCCCTCTACGACGGCGAGGCGGCGGATCAGCGCGGTCGGGGAATGGTGGGCCAGCACGGCGGACTCACCATGGAGGAGTGGCGCGTCCCGCTCATCCGGATGGGCGCCTTCTCGCGCTGATCACCGTGCGGATCGGTGTCCGATCCGTGCATCACTCCTCGGTGCGGGCCCCGAAGACGATCTCGTCCCAGCTCGGCATCGCGTTGCGGCGCTTGCGCCGGCCGGAGGGCTGCTCGGCCGGCTCGGGCTCCGGAGCCGGTTCCGGCTCGGCGGGCGCCTCGTCCTCGATGGCGTCGAACAGGGCGATGGGCGCGGGCTCATCGTGCTCGTCCTCGCCGAACAGGGGAGCGGACTCGCGCTGCCCTCGGCGGCGTCGCAGCGCCTCCAGCAGATCCGCGGTCTCCGCGTTGGGGTGGCTCTCCTCCGGCGCGCGGCGGGCGGCGGCCGCCTGCACGGCGGCGCTGGAGTGCTCAGCGGCGGGTGCGTCCGCGGCCTCCTCCTCCGGGCGGGGGAGCAGACGGGGGCCGAACGCCCCGGAGTCGAAGCGGCTGTCGTCCTTGTAGGGGGAGACGCGCTCGTGGTCGACCGCGCGAAGGCGCGGGATCAGCCCCTCGGGGAGTGAGCCCTGGCGGGAGAGCTGCGTGGCATCCGGGTTCAGGGGCGAGAGCGTGCTGCGACGCGGGTCGAAGGCCCAGCGCGCGTCGTGCTCGACCTCGTCGGCGGTGAACTCCAGCTTGACGGTCCAGCCCGATTCGTCCTTCCAGCTCGCCCAGCGCTCGTCGGTCGCCTGCAGATCGGCGAGCTTGGCGCGCACCGCGACACCGAAGGTCGGCTGGGCGTCGGGCTCGACCTCGCTGCCGATCAGCACCGGAACGGCGAGGGCCTGACCGACGATGTGCTCGCGCTCGGCGAGCACAGGACCCTCGAAGCGCGCGACGTCCGCCTCGCTGACGCCGAGCAGCGCCGCGACCTCGGACGCCGAGAGCCCGGCGCGGATCTGGGTCTGGATGTCGCGGGGGCTCGCGGCCAGTCGCGCGGCGGCGGGCTCCGTCTCGCGGGTCGCCCGGCGCACCTCGCGGTGCAGCACGTCGTCGATCGGGAGCGCGAAGCGCTGCCCGGACTCCGTGGCGAGGACGAGGACTCCCGCTTCTGTTCCGACGATGGTGACGTTTTCCATACCGATGCCCCTCTGGTGGGTGTGCGTTCATGCTGTCACGATGACCCGCTCAGGTCCGGGAATACTCTGGGCGCGCCGTGAGTTTCCCCGGGCGAACGCGAAGGCATTTGCTAAATCCTCCGCGGTCGTGCAAACTAACGCCCGCTGAACACCCGAATCAGCTCCCCCACAAACCACTCGTACCACTGAAGTGGAGATTCACCACATGGCAACCGACTACGACGCGCCCCGTAAGAGCGAAGACGACTCCGAGTCGATCGAAGCCCTCAAGGAGCGTGTGCCGAGCAACCAGTCCGGCGCCGCCGACGTCGAGGACTCCGACAACCCCTCGGGCTTCGAACTCCCGGGCGCGGACCTGTCCGATGTGGAGCTCGATGTGGTCGTGCTCCCTGCGCAGCAGGATGAGTTCACCTGCATGAGCTGTTTCCTCGTGAAGCACCGCTCGCAGCTCGACCACGAGGGCCCCGAGGGTCCCATCTGCAAGGAGTGCGCCGCCTGACGCACACCCGTATGCGCGCGCCCCGGCCTTTCGGCTCGGGGCGCGTTCTGCTTCTCCGGGCGTGGTCGGCGCTGTCGGCCTGGTTGTCCCGTCAGCCCGCTGCGCGCGCCGCGCGGATCGCAGCGCTGAGCCGATCGGGCGTGCGCGAGGAGATGGTCCAGGAGCGCATCGGGTCGTCCGGGTCCGTCAGCGGCACCACGACGAGGCCGTCGATGCCTCCCCGGATGAGATGCCATCCGTCGCGCGCGATGTCGCGTGTGCGCCTGTCGCGGGCATCCTGCCCGGTGAAGTGCTCGGGCTCACCCAGCCAGCGCGCGTCGATGTGCGCGCGTCCCGCGTGCAGAACCGTCCCGCGCACGCTGATGACCGGCGCCAGCAGGATGCTGAGGACGACGAGCACCAGCGAGACGGCCGCCCCGATCGCGATCGCGATGCTGGAGGCGACCGGTGCGAACACCAGTGACACCATGGGGCCGACGAGTGCGATCGTGACGAGCATCCACAGGCTCGGCGACAGCCGTTCGCGATAGCTCTCCCGCGTTTCCTGCGTGGTGTTCTGCATTAGCCTCATGGGGTGACTCATTCCGTTGCCGTCCCCATTATCGCCGCGCACACCCCGTTCTACGCGAATCCGGGTGATGCCGGGGCCGACCTCGTCTCCACCGAGGCCGTGCGCCTGGAACCGGGCGAGCGCGCCCTGATCGGCACGGGCGTGCGGATCGCGCTGCCCGAGGGCTACGCGGCCTTCGTGGTTCCCCGCAGCGGACTCGCGGCCAAGCACGGCATCACCGTGGTCAACTCGCCCGGCACGGTCGATGCGGGATACCGCGGCGAGATCAAGGTGAGCCTGCTGAACACCGACAGCAAGGACGCGTACGATGTGGCGGTCGGTGATCGCATCGCGCAGCTGATCGTGATGCCCGTGATCCAGGCGCACTTCGAACCCGTCGACGAGCTGCCCGAGAGCGTCCGCGGCGAAGGCGGCTTCGGGTCCACCGGCTATACCCAGGGAAAGAGCGAATGACTGAAGAGATCGAGCCCACGCTGAAGTCGGCACCGGAGGACCGGGCCACTGCGGGACCGTTCGACGACGCGGAGGCGAACCCCGTCCGCCCCTACATCGACCTCGGCGGCATCAAGGTGCTGCCCCGCGAGGGCCTGAACCTGCGGCTGGAGGTGGAGGAGCAGACCAAGCGCATCGTGGCGGTCGGCCTGGACTACGCGAACTCCTCGCTGCAGGTGCAGCCGTTCGCGGCGCCGCGCACGCGCGGCCTGTGGGATGAGACCCGCGTGCAGCTGCGCGACCAGATCCGCACCCAGGGCGGTCGCGTCGAGGAGCGCGAGGGTCCGCTGGGCAAGGAGCTGCTGGCCGAGGTGCCCGCGACCGCCGCAGAGGGCTCCGAGATGCGCCTGGCGCGCTTCATCGGCGTCGACGGCCCGCGCTGGTTCCTGCGCGGCGTCATCGGCGGCGAGGCGGCCTCCGACCCGGCCGCGGCGGAGCAGGTCGAGGACCTGTTCCGCTCGATCGTCGTCGTGCGCGGCGGATCCCCGATGCCGCCCCGCGACCTCATCCCGCTGAAGATGCCGTCCACGCCGGGCTCGGCGTGACCGACGCCGACCGCGAGCAGGACGCGCGCGAGAAGGACACCGCTGCGCCCGCTGAGCCGTCCGCGGCCGACCTGATCGGCGCGGCGCTGGGCGGAGCGCGGCTGGGGGCGGAGGCCGCCGCCGCCCGCGGCGACGGGGGGCCGGGTGGCGGCGGGCGCGGGGGGGGTGCGGGCCCTGGGGCCCGGCGGCGGAGCGGACACTTTCGTGCCGGGACTGATCACGACCGGGGTCTCCGGCACCGCCATGATCGTGGCCGCGCTGGTGGGCTGGTCGCTGATCGGGCTGGCCGTGGGCTTCCTCATGGGGGAGGGCACGGACTGGCGCCAGGATCGCCGCAAACGGCGGGCGTTCTTCTGGCTCGGCATCGCGTGGGGCGTGCTCTTCTTCGCGCGCCTGGGCGTGCAGCTGCCGCTCTATCTCACCGACCAGGTCACCCTCCTGGGAACGCTGAAGCTCATCATGGGGCTGCCGCTGTTCGCCCCGCTCGTCGCCGTGACCTGGCTCGTCGTCAGGGCCCTGTATCGGCGCGGCGAGTGACGCAGGCACCGTTCACCTCTGCTAGATTTATCTCGACATCAACATAAATCTCCGGCTTTTGCCGAGCGATTCCGCGGAGCACACTGGTAAGGCGAACCTTGCTAGCCGCGGCATCCGGAGGCGAGCAAGATGGAGTCGCCTGTCGCTCCCATCCGAACAGAAGGAGACGGATCCGTGTCCACGGTGAACAGCTTCGGTGCCAAGAGCACCCTGACGGTCGGCAGCACCGACTACGAGATCTTCCGCATCGACACGGTCGCCGGTCACGAGAAGCTCCCCTTCAGCCTGAAGGTGCTTCTGGAGAACCAGCTGCGCACCGAGGACGGCAAGAACGTCACGAAGGCGCAGATCGAGGCGCTGGGCTCGTGGGATGCCACGGCCGAGCCCAACACCGAGATCCAGTTCACGCCCGCCCGCGTCCTCATGCAGGACTTCACCGGCGTGCCCTGCATCGTCGACCTCGCCACCATGCGCGAGGCCGTCACCGCCCTCGGCGGCGACCCGAGCCGCATCAACCCGCTCTCGCCCGCGGAGATGGTCATCGACCACTCCGTGATCGCCGACCTCTTCGGCGCGGAGAACGCGCTGCAGCGCAACGTCGAGATCGAGTACGAGCGCAACGGCGAGCGCTACCAGTTCCTGCGCTGGGGCCAGACCGCCTTCGACGACTTCAAGGTCGTCCCGCCGGGCACCGGCATCGTGCACCAGGTGAACATCGAGCACCTGGCCAAGGTCGTCTACGACCGCACCGTCGACGGCGTGCTGCGCGCCTACCCCGACACGCTCGTCGGCACCGACTCGCACACCACCATGGTCAACGGCCTGGGCGTGCTGGGCTGGGGCGTCGGCGGCATCGAGGCCGAGGCGGCCATGCTGGGCCAGCCGGTCTCCATGCTCATCCCGCGCGTCGTCGGCTTCAAGCTCACCGGCGAGATCCCCGCCGGCGTCACCGCGACCGACGTCGTGCTGACGATCACCGACATGCTGCGCCAGCACGGCGTGGTCGGCAAGTTCGTCGAGTTCTACGGCGCCGGCGTGGCATCCGTGCCGCTCGCCAACCGCGCGACCATCGGAAACATGTCGCCGGAGTTCGGCTCCACCGCGGCGATCTTCCCGGTGGACGACGTCACCCTCGACTACCTGCGCCTCACCGGCCGCAGCGACGAGGCGATCGCGCTGGTCGAGTCGTACGCCAAGATCCAGGGCCTGTGGCACGACGCCGCCAACGAGCCGGTGTACAGCGAGTACATGGAGCTCGACCTCGGCACCGTGGTCCCCTCGATCGCCGGTCCGAAGCGCCCGCAGGACCGCATCCTGCTCTCCGAGGCGAAGACGCAGTTCGAGAAGGACATCCTCAACTACGCGACGCCGTCCACCACGGACGAGCTGGCCGACCTCGAGTCGAAGCACTCCTTCCCGGCATCCGACCCCGGTCAGGTCCCCGGTGAGGAGGAGGTGCACACCCGTCCGGTGCACATCAGCAGCGGTGCGCCCGCCGCATCGTCCAAGCCGGTCCCCGTGACCACGCCTGCCGGCGACCAGTACATCCTGGACAACGGCGCGGTGACGCTCGCGGCGATCACCTCGTGCACCAACACCTCCAACCCCTCGGTCATGGTCGCGGCCGGTCTGGTCGCGCGGAAGGCGCTGCAGAAGGGCCTGAAGCAGAAGCCGTGGGTCAAGACCACGCTGGCTCCCGGCTCCAAGGTCGTCACCGACTACTACGAGAAGTCGGGCCTGAACGAGGACCTCGAGGGCCTGGGCTTCTACACGGTCGGCTACGGCTGCACGGTCTGCATCGGCAACTCCGGTCCGCTGATCGACGAGGTCTCGGCCGCCGTCAACGAGCACGACCTCGCGGTCACCGCCGTGCTCTCCGGCAACCGCAACTTCGAGGGCCGCATCAGCCCGGACGTGAAGATGAACTACCTGGCCTCGCCGCCGCTGGTCATCGCCTACGCCCTCGCCGGCTCGATGCACTTCGACTTCGAGAACGACGCGCTGGGTCAGGACACCGAGGGCAACGACGTGTTCCTGCGGGACATCTGGCCCACCTCGGAAGAGGTGCAGGAGATCATCGACGCATCGATCTCGCGTGAGCAGTTCATCAAGCAGTACGCCACCGTCTTCGACGGCGACGAGCGCTGGACGGGCCTGCCCACGCCGACCGGTCCGATCTTCGAGTGGGACGAGGACTCGACCTACGTGCGCAAGGCGCCGTACTTCGACGGCATGACCATGGAGCTCACCCCGGTCACCGACATCACCGGCGCTCGCGTGATGGCGGCCCTGGGCGACTCGGTCACCACCGACCACATCTCGCCCGCCGGCGCCATCAAGCCGGGCACCCCTGCTGCGCAGTACCTGCAGGAGCACGGTGTGGAGCGCAAGGACTTCAACTCCTTCGGATCGCGTCGAGGCAACCACGAGGTGATGATCCGCGGCACGTTCGCGAACATCCGCCTGAAGAACACGCTGGTCAAGGCCGTCAACGACGGTCAGCAGATCGAGGGCGGCTACACCCGCGACTTCACCCAGCCCGGCGGTCCGCAGGCGTTCATCTACGACGCGTGCATGAACTACCAGGAGCAGGGCGTGCCGCTGGTGGTCTTCGGCGGCAAGGAGTACGGCTCCGGATCCTCGCGCGACTGGGCGGCCAAGGGCACCAACCTCCTGGGCGTCAAGGCGGTCATCGCGGAGAGCTTCGAGCGCATCCACCGCTCCAACCTCATCGGCATGGGCGTCGTCCCGGTGCAGTTCCCGGCGGGCGAGTCCTGGGAGTCGCTGGGCCTGGACGGCACCGAGATCATCTCGATCGAGGGCCTGACCGAGCTCAACGAGGGCACCACGCCGAAGACGGTGAAGGTCACCGCGACCCCGAGCGAGTTCTCGCCCGAGGGCCACGCGCCCGTCACCTTCGACGCGGTCGTGCGCATCGACACACCCGGTGAGGCGGACTACTACCGCAACGGCGGCATCCTGCAGTACGTGCTGCGTCAGCTGGTCTGACCCCACGACGAGAGCGCCCCGCCCGGTTTTCGACCGGGCGGGGCGCTTCCGCGTCCCCGGGGAGCGCACCGCCGAGGCCGCGGTCATCCGCGCCACGCACCGAACTCGCACCGACTCGGAGATAGACTGGACAGGTTCGCGCGAGCCCTTCCGCCGCGCAGTCGTCGAGTCGCGGAGGAGCGTCCATGCCGATCCTGCCGAGCATCACCGGTCCCCGGGATCTCGACCGGCTCTCACCCGATCAGCTCGCTGAGCTGGCGGCCGAGATCCGCACCTTCCTGGTCGAGAACGTGGCCCGCACCGGCGGTCACCTCGGTCCGAACCTCGGCGTCGTCGAGTTGACGATCGCGCTGCACCGGGTGTTCTCCTCGCCCGAGGACCCGATCATCTTCGACACCGGGCACCAGTCCTACGTGCACAAGCTGCTGACCGGCAGACAGGACTTCTCGCAGCTGCGCTCCCGCGGCGGTCTCGCCGGTTACCCGCAGCGCTCGGAGAGCCCGCACGACGTGGTCGAGTCCTCGCATGCCTCCAGCTCGCTGAGCTGGGCGGACGGCGTCTCCCGCGCCCTCACCGCCACCGGACGGGGAGATCGCCACGTGGTCGCGGTCGTCGGCGACGGCGCGCTCACGGGCGGGATGACCTGGGAGGCGCTGAACAACATCTCCGATGACAACGATCGCAATCTCGTGATCGTCGTCAACGACAACGGACGCTCCTACGCGCCGACGATCGGCGGAATGTCCCGCTACCTGAACCGGGTGCGCACCGCCGCCGCCTATCGCGATCTGCACCGCAAGTCCGACCGGGTGTTCCGCGCCTTCGGCCCGTTCGGCCGGGCGCTGTTCCGCGGAGTGCGCGGTGGCACGCACGGCTTCCTGTCGCGCTTCACGAACAACGCCGCACTGTATTCCAATCTGGACATCAAGTACCTCGGCCCGGTCGACGGTCACGACCTCCCCGCCCTCCTGGAGACGCTCCAGCTGGCGAAGGACTTCGGCGCACCCGTGATCGTGCACGTCATCACCGAGAAGGGCCGTGGATACCAGCCGGCGCTCGACGACGAGGCGGACCAGTTCCATTCCGTCGGACGCATCGATCCGAAGACCGGTGGCGCGCTGGGCAAGTCCTCGGGCCGCTCGTGGACCTCGGTGTTCGCCGACGCCCTGGTCGACGTCGGCGGCAGGGACGAGAAGGTCATCGCGATGACCGCCGCCATGCTGCGCCCGACGGGCCTCGCCCCGTTCGCCGAGCGCTACCCGCACCGCGTGTACGACGTGGGCATCGCCGAGCAGCACGCCGTCGCCTCGTCGGCCGGCCTCGCGTTCGGCGGCCTGCACCCCGTGGTGGCGATCTACGCGACCTTCATGAACCGCGCCTTCGACCAGGTGCTGATGGATGTCGCCCTGCACAAGGCCGGCGTCACGTTCGTGCTGGATCGGGCCGGTGTCACCGGGCCAGACGGCCCGAGCCATCATGGGATCTGGGATCTGGCGACGCTGCAGCTGGTCCCGGGCATCCGCATCGCGGCACCTCGGGACGCGGCGCGTCTGCACGAGGTGCTCGACGAGGCCGTGGCCGTCGACGACGCGCCCACGGTGATCCGCTACCCGAAGGGGTCGGTGCCGGACGACATCCCTGCCGTCGAACGGCTGGCGGACGGGGTCGACGTGCTCTCCCGCGATGAGACCGAGGACGTGCTCCTGGTGGGCATCGGTCCGTTCACGGAGCTCGCCCTGGACGTCGCCGCCCGCTTGCGAGCGCAGGGCATCGGAGCCACGGTGATCGACCCGCGCTGGGTGATCCCCGTGCAGTCGTCGATCCTCGAGCTGGCCGCACGCCACCGTCTGGTGATCACGCTCGAGGACGGCATCCGCGTGGGCGGCGTCGGCACTCGGGTGCGTCAGGTGCTGCGTGAGGCGGGCATCGACACCGCCGTCGACGAGCTCGGCGTGCCGGACGCGTTCATCGAGCACGCGTCGCGCGAGCAGGTGCTGCAGGATGCCGGCCTCACGGCCGCGAAGATCGCCCAGGACGTCGTCGCACAGGTACTGGGCAAGCGCGTCCCGATGGCGCGTCAGACCGGCGAGACCGGCGCGATCGCGCTGCCCATCCACGATCGCAGCTGAGCGTCAGGGCTCCAGAGCCCCGTCCTCCATGACGGCGTCACGATCGATGCGGGCCTGGATGCGCCGCGCTGTGCTCCGGCCGCTGTCCCACCGGCGAGCGTTGCGCACGGTGACGGCCCAGCCGAGCACCGTGGACGCCGCGGTGAGCGCCGCGGCGATCAGGCAGTAGCCGGCGAACTGCGGCACCGGGGCTGCGGCATCCGTCCACAGCAGGAAGCACAGCTGTAGGACGACGATGGTGAGCGCCGCGACCGCCGCGCCGATGGCGGCGTGGGCGGCGACGTGGAGCCAGGGGGAGCGCCGCGTGCGCAGCCGCCACGCGAGCCTGCGGATCAGCGGCGCGGTGAGCAGCGCCGCGACTCCGGAGATGGGCGCCGCGATCAGCAGTGAGATGAGCAGCACGGGGCCCAGAAGCCCCACGGAGGAGAAGCCGGAGGGGCCTCCGCGGAGCGAGCCCATGACATCGGAGACGACCGCGACGGACACTTCCGCCGCTGCCAGCAGCCCCAGGAAGAAGAGCCAGGACGACACCGCCCCCATCACGAACTCGTCACGGGTGAACGCCATCGGCTGATCGGGAGTGCGCGGTGACAGGGTCGAGGCGGGCGCGCCTGTCATGCCCGCACCTCCGCGATCTGGTCGAGCAGGTCGCGTGCGACTCCGCGCACGCCCGGGACCCGCACGAAGGGAAGGGCCACCGCGAGCAGCTTCAGTGCGGTGTCCAGAAGGCGCCGGGTGCGGGCGTGGTCGTCCTCGTCGTAGGTCCAGCGCACGATGAGTCCCAGGAACGCGACGAAGAGGGCATCCGGGAGCCGTTTCGCGATGTCATCCGGCAGACGGTGCTCGGCGCCGTCGACCGCGCGCCGGAAGAGGCCGATCGTCATCTCCCGCGCACCGGACGACTCGCGGGACAGCGGGTTGATGGGGGAGTCCGGGGCGATCATGGCGCTGAGGAAGCCCGGCGCCACGCGCTGATAGGGCTCCAGCGTCTCGAGGCCCGTCTCGCAGACGATCCGCAGGCGGTCGACCAGGCCCCCGACGCCCTCCAGCAGGGGGACTGCGACGCGAGCGTGGTCCTGCTGCACCTGCTCGTACAGCTCCTGCACGAGGTGGGTCTTCGAGGGGAAGTAGTAGTACGCGTTCCCCACCGACACCCCCGCCTCCTTGGCGATCAGCCGGATCGTGGTGTCGGGGTAGCCGCGCTCGATGAAGGAATCGATCGCGGCTGCGCGGATGCGGGCGCGTGTCTGCTCGGCCTTCGGCGTGAGCTCAGAACTGAACATGTTCAAATGGTAGCGCGCGGAGGGGAGCGAAGACGAGGCGCGCCGTCAGCCGAGCTCGTCGAGGGCTCGTGCGACCAGGTCGGCGACCAGCGGGAGCGCCCGTGCCCGCTCCTCCGGGATCAGGCCCAGACGGGTCCGCCGGTCGAGAACGTCATCCGCCGTCATCGCGCCCTGAGTGCGCACGGCATCCACCACGTCCGCCGCGCTGAGGGTCAGCCCCTCGGCCAGCGGAGGTGCGGGATCGACGGGGGAGAAGGCCGCCAGTCGCAGTGCGGTGGTGCGGCTGGGCGGTGCCGTCAGCCCGCGCGTGCGCACGGCCAGATCCACGGCGTCCTGTGCCATGCGCCGATACGTGGTGAGCTTGCCGCCCAGCACCGAGACGAAGCCGTCGTCGGACGCCGCGACGAGATGCCTGCGGGACACGTCGGCTGTGCTTCCACCGCCGCCGTCCACCAGGGGACGGAGCCCGGCGAACGCACCCAGCACCTGCTCCCGGCGGACCGGCGTCTGCAGCACACGATTCAGGCTCTCGAGCAGGAACGCGATCTCCGGCTCCGTGGGCTGGGCGACACGCGGCACGTCGCCCGGCGCGTCCTCATCGGTGAGTCCGACGTAGACGCGTCCGCCCGGCTGCGGAAGGGCGAACACGTACCGGCTGACGGACCCGACGTGCGGGATCGTCAGGGCGGCGCGCGGATGCCCGAGAGCGGCGCCGTCGAGCACGATGTGCGTTCCGCGGCTGGGACGCACCGTGATCGCGTCGTCGAGCGACCCGGCCCACACGCCTGTGGCATTGATCACGCTGCGTGCGCGGATCGTCAACCGCTCGCCGGTGAGCACGTCCTCGGCGTCCGCGCCGTCGGCGTGCAGGCGCAGCGCGCGAACCCGGGTGAGGATGCTCGCGCCCAGAGCGGCGGCGCTCCGCGCCACCGCGACCACCAGGCGTGCGTCGTCGGCGAGCTGCCCGTCATGGGTGATCATGCCCCCGCGCAGGCGATGCGCGTCCAGCCCCGGCACCAGCCCGAGCGCGGTGCGGGCCGACGCCGGGCGAGGGCCGGGGAGGACGCGTCGAGGCGTGCGGGCCTGCAACCGCAGCAGGTCGCCCATCGCCATGCCCGCGGCCCCCGCGACGCGCTGGCGCAGGGAGACCGCGGGAGAGAAGGGGAGCAGTTGAGGCAGCGGGCGGATCAGATGCGGCGCGATCGCCGTCATCAGCAGATGGCGCTCCCTGGCGCTCTCCCGCGCTGTCGCGATGTCACCGGTGGCGAGGTAGCGCAGTCCGCCGTGCACCAGCTTGGAGCTGAACCGGCTGGTGCCGAACGCGAGATCCTCCGCCTCGATGAGCAGCACGCTGAGGCCGCGGGATGCGGCATCCAGCGCGGTGCCGGTCCCGGTGATCCCCCCACCCACGACCAGCACGTCGACCGTGTCGGCCGCCGCGCGGGCGAGCTCGGCGCTACGGCGCGACGCGGTGAAGTCGGGTGAGCTCATGGCCGCAGCAGCCCGTCCAGTGCGGCGCGCAGCTCGCGTTCCCACGAGGCGTCGTCGATGAGCTCGTTCACCGTGCCGTGCGAGAGGATCGCCGACTGCGCGATGAGGAGCAGCATGACCCCGATGTGCTGCGGGTCGCCGTCGCGCACCGTGCCGCCTGCCTGCGCGGCGCCGATCGAGGCGGCCATCCGCTGCAGGATGGCCTGCTGGCTGGCGCCGAACCGATGCAGGGTGTAGCGGGTGAAGACCTCGGGCTCGCGGGCGAGGAGGGCCGAGTAGAGCGGGTCGGTCTGGAACGCCTCCGAGAAGCGGAGCACGTCGTCGACGATCCCCGCGCGCGTCTGCGCGAACGGCACGCGCTCGAGCAGCGTCACGACGCGGTGCAGCAGGGCGGCGCGGACGACCTCGTCGGCACCGGCCCAGCTCCGATAGATCGTCGGCCTGCTCACGCCTGCCGCGCGGGCCAGTTCGGCGATCGTGACGCCGCCGACGCCGCGCTGCGCGATCAGCTGCTCCGCGGCGCCGAGGATGCGCAACTGCGTCGCATCCCATCGCGGCGGGTTCCGGTCTGATGATTGACGATCTTCCACAATGTGTCACACTGTAACGCATGGATGTCGAGGACGACAGGGCGGGTTCGCCGCCGGAGATGCGCTGGGACGGCTGGGGCGACCCGGCACGCGCCACTGACCTGCCGCGTGCCGTGCGGGCTCTGCTGCCGCTCATGCTGGGGCGCGTGCGCCGTCCGGACACCGCACCGGCGATCGGCGCCGTCGAGATCGCCGCCTCGCGCCTCACGGGTGCGGACATCGACGCGCTCGGAGCCGTCGTCGGCCCTGATCAAGTGCTGACCGACGCGGAGACCCGCATCCGACGCTCGGGCGGGAAGTCGACGCCCGATCTGCTGCGCCGTCGCGCTGCACGCCAGGAGGCACCGGATGCCGTCGTACGGCCGGCCGACCACGATCAGGTGCGCGAGACGCTGCGCACGGCCGCCGAGCGCGATCTCGCGGTCGTCCCGTTCGGAGGCGGCACCAGCGTGGTCGGCGGCGTGGATCCGGACGCCGGCGCGCACCGTGCCGTGATCGCCCTGGATCTCGCGCTGCTGTCCGGTCTGATCCGTCTCGACGAGGTCAGCGGCGAGGCGGTGCTGCTGGCCGGCACGCGTGCACCGGAGGCAGAGCGCCTGCTCGCGGTGCACGGCTTCGAGCTCGGGCACTACCCGCAGAGCTTCCGCTACGCCACGATCGGCGGTTTCGCGGCCGCACGCTCCTCGGGACAGAACTCGGCCGGCTACGGCCGCTTCGAGGCCATGGTGACCGGCATCCGCATGGCCACTCCGACCGGCGACCTGGACCTCGGGCGCGCACCGGGCTCCGCCGCCGGCCCGGACCTCACCCGCCTGCTGCTCGGCTCGGAGGGCGCCTTCGGAGTGATCACGGAGGTGCGCGTGCGCGTGCACCGGACTCCGGCGGAGCGCATCATGGAGTCCTGGACCTTCCCGGACTTCGCGACCGGCGCCGACGCGCTCCGGCAGGTCGTGCAGCGCGGCGGGACACCGACCGTCATCCGCCTCTCGGACGAGGCCGAGACCGGCGTGAGCCTGGCTCAGCTCGGCCGGATCGGCAAGGTGCTCGCGAAGGGCGCCAGTGCCGTCACCGTGTTCGAGGGAGAGGACGCGGAGAGACGCCGCGAGCGCGCGGCGGCACTCCTCGCCGAGGCCGGCGGCTCCAGCACGGGCCGCGGCGATGCCGAGAAGTGGATGCGCACCCGCTTCGACGGCCCCTATCTGCGTGACGCCCTGCTCGACGCAGGGGTGTTCTGCGAGACGCTGGAGACAGCGACGACCTGGTCGAACCTGCACGCGCTGCGGGCGGCGGTGACGGCCGCGCTCAAGGACGGATTCTCGGATGCCGGGGCGAAGAGCTTCGTAATGTGCCATGTCTCGCACGTGTACCCGACGGGCGCCTCGCTGTACTTCACGGTGCTCGCCGGAATCAGGGGCGAGCAGCTCGGCGTGTGGGAGACGGTGAAGCATCGCGTCGGGGATGCGATCGCGGCTGCCGGCGGCACGATCACGCACCACCACGCCGTCGGACGCGATCACGCGCCCTGGCTGGCGGACGAGATCGGCGAGACCGGCATCCGCATCCTTCGCGCCGTCAAGCGCGAACTCGACCCGCGGGGGATCATGAATCCCGGTGTGCTGATCCCCACGGAACGCCCCGGTGCCTGAACCCGTGCGGCTCGCGATGATCGTCAACCCGCTCGCGGGCAAGGGGCGCGGCGCTCGCGCTGCCGCCACCGCCGAGCGCATGCTGCGGGAGTCCGGCGCCGTCGTCTCGGTGCTGGCGGGCGACACCGCCGCGCAGACCCGCGCGCTCGCGCACCAGGCCGTGCACGAGGGTCACGACGGCGTGGTCGTCGTGGGCGGCGACGGGACGCTCACCGGCATCATCGACGTCCTCGCCGATGCCGGCATGCCGGTGACGCTCGTGCCCGCCGGCACGGGGAACGACCTCGCCCGCGCGCTCGGCATCCCCACCGGCGATCCCGCCGCGGCGGCGTCAGCCGCAGTCCACGGGAGCCCGCGTCGCATCGACCTCGGCAGCATCTCCTCGCAGGGGGAGAGCCGGGCGTTCCTCACGATCGCCGCCCTCGGCTTCGACGCCAAGGTCAGTGAGCGCACCAACACGCTGCGACATCCCCGCGGCCCGCTGCGGTACTACCTCGCACTGGTCATCGAGCTGCTGCGGCTGCGACCCACCGACTTCCGGGTGCGCGTCGACAGCGGCGAGGAGCAGTCGATGCCAGGCACCCTGCTCGCCGTCGGCAACACGTCCAGCTACGGGGGAGGGATGCCGATCTGCGTCGGAGCCCGGCCCGACGACGGAGCGCTCGACCTCGTGCACGTCGCACCGCTCGGCCGCCTGCGGCTGCTGACCGTGTTCCCGCTGCTGCTGCGCGGCACCCACCTGTCACGGCCGGAGGTGCTGCACCGGCAGGCGAGACGCGTGCAGGTGTCGGCGCCCGACCTGGTGGTCTACGCCGACGGCGAGCGCGTCGGCGCGGGCGAGTGCGTGATCGGCATCCGACCCGGCGCCGTCACGATGATGGTTCCGCGACGATGAGGACCCCGAAGGGATGAACGGATGAGCTACGACGAGGACGTCGTGATCGTGGGATCGGGCTTCGGCGGCTCGGTCGCCGCCCTGCGCCTGTCTGAGAAGGGATACCGCGTCCGGGTGCTCGAGGCCGGCCGCCGGTTCGAGGACGAGGACTTCGCGAGGACGTCGTGGGACGTGCGCCGCTACCTGTGGGCGCCCCGTCTGGGCTGCTTCGGCGTGCAGCGCATCCATCGGCTGCCGCACGTGATGATCCTCGCCGGTGCGGGCGTCGGCGGCGGTTCGCTGAACTACGCCAACACGCTCTACGAGCCGGGCGCGGCGTTCTTCGCCGACAGGCAGTGGCCACCGGGGATGTCCTGGCAGGCCGAGCTCGCGCCGCACTACGTCACGGCGAAGCGGATGCTGGGCGTCGTCGAGCACTATCCGCACACCGGACCCGTGGAGCGGATCATGGCCGGCGCCGCCGAGGACCTCGGAGTCGGCGGCAGCTTCCGGCGCGCGCCGGTGGGAGTCTTCCTCGGCATGCCCGGCGTCACAGTCCCCGACCCGTTCTTCGACGGAGAGGGGCCGGCGCGGACCGGCTGCACACTGTGCGGCAACTGCATGGTCGGGTGCCGCGTCGGCGCCAAGAACACCCTGCGGAAGAACTATCTGCACCTCGCCGAGCGCCGCGGCGCGGTGATCGAGCCGCTGCGCACCGTCGTCGAGGTGCGGGAGGATCCGCGCGGCGGGTATCTCGTGACCTCCGAGCGCTCCGGTGCGTGGGTGAGCCGGCAGCGCCGCACGATCCGGGCGGAGCAGGTGGTGCTCGCGGCCGGCACCTGGGGAACGCAGCAGCTGCTGCACCGGATGAAGGCGACCGGCGCACTGCCGCGCATCTCGGATGCCGTGGGTCGCCTGACCCGTACCAACTCCGAGGCGCTGGACGGCGCGATCTCCACCCGCGTCCCGGACAGCGTCGCATACACGGAGGGCGTGGCCATCACGACGTCGTTCCACGTGGACGATCACACGCACGTGGAGAACGTGCGCTACGGCGCGGGCTCGAATCTGATGGGCGGGCTCGCAACGCTGCTGGTCGACGGCGACCGGCCCCTGTTCGGGCGGCTCGGCTCGATGGCCGCGCAGGTGCTGCGGCATCCGGTGCGGCAGTTCCGGCTCGCGAACCTGCGCCGGTGGAGCGAGCGCGGCATCATCGCCCTCGTCATGCAGACGGCCGACAACTCGCTCACGCTCTCGCTGCGCCGTCGCCTGGGCCGGGACGTCCTGACCAGCAGGCAGGGGCACGGGGAGCCGAATCCGTCGTACCTGCCGCAGGCGCATCGCGCCGCGGAGGCGATCGCCGCGCGGATGCAGGAGGAGACCGGTGTGCGCACCGAGGCGCGAGGCTCATGGCCCGAGGCCTTCGGCATCCCGCTGACCGCGCACTTCCTCGGCGGCGCGGTGATCGGCGCGACTCCCGAGGACGGCGTCATCGACGCCTGGAACCGCGTCTGGGGGCATCCGGGCGTGCATGTCGTCGACGGTGCGGCGGTGCCGGCGAACCCGGGTGTGAACCCCTCATTGACGATCACAGCCATCGCCGAGCGGGCGTTCGCGCACTGGCCGGAACGCGGCGGACAGGACGGGCGACCAGCGCAGGACGAGCTCACTTGAGCGCGTGCAGGGCGGCGACAGCGTCCGGTGCGCGGTCGCCGGCGCGGAGGGCGCCGGCCAGCAGGTAGCCGTCCGTCAGGGAGTCGCCGGTGATCATCACCCTCACCAGCTCCAGACCGCACGCGACGCGCACCGACTCGGCGCAGGCCGCGAGCACTCTGGTGCTGATCTCGTCGTTGTGCGGGAGCTCTTCGCCGTCCAGCATCCGCACCGCGTCGCGCAGAGCGGCGCCGACGATGTTCGACGCGCGTTCCCGCACGTTCACCACGTCGAGTTCGAACACCCTCAGGTCGTGTCCGGTCGGGATCGGTCGCCATTCGAACGACGCGTGCACTCGGTGCTGCACGCCGCCGGCGCCGGTCAGCTCCCGCACCGGCAGGTCGGTCGCGCGGCAGCGCACGTCCACGAGCCGGTACCAGTAGAACAGCGGGAACGCCCCGTGCGAACCGGGTCGCAGCACGACGACCTCGCCCACGGCGCCGCTGAGGCGCGTCTTGCGCCGTGGCGGCCGGTTGCGGATGATCGGCTTGCCGTTCCGGGTGCGGATCGCGGCCCAGCCCTCGTCCACGGTCACGATGAAGAGCTTCATCAGCGCCGGGAAGACGAGCACGATCGTGAGGATCGCGGTTCCAGTCTTCAGCAGGCTCGAGATCCCTTTGCCGCTCACCATCGTCAGGAGCATCTCCATGAGACCACTGTGCCGGGTCTGTGCGGATGCCGTATGCCGATCGAGCCCCGTCGAGCAGGTGCTCACGGGGCGTTCGCCGTCCGTTCCCCGCAGACGCGGAACGGGCCGCCCCGAAGTCGGAGCGGCCCGTCGTGCGACGTTCGTCAGCTGTGCGCGATCCCGCGGATCGGCGGGTTGTGGAAGGTGCCCTGGAACACGCGCTCCGAGGCTCCCTCGCGGTCGAGGTACGGTGAGGCGCCGCCGTCGATGAACGGCCAGCCCGCACCCAGGATCAGGCACAGGTCGATGTCCTCGACCTCCGGGACCACACCCTCGTCGAGCATGATCCGGATCTCCTGCGCCAGGCCGTCCTGCACGCGACGCAGGATCGTCTCCGCGGATGCCGGAGTCGAACCGGTCTGGCCCTTCAGCGCCTTCTCGGCGGCCTTCGTCCAGCCGGTCACGCGACCGCCCTTGTCCTTCTCGACGACCGCGTCCAGCTCGGCGAGAGCGTGGAAGTTGTCGTTCGCGTAGAAGCGCTCAGGGAAGGCGCGGACCATCGTGTCCTGCACGTGCGCGGCGACCTTCCAGCCGACCAGGTCGATCAGCTGGAACGGGCCCATGGGAAGGCCGAGCGGACCGAACGCCTTCTCGACGTCGGCGACCGGGGTGCCCTCGTACACGGCGCGCGCAGCCTCGCCCATGACCTTGGCCAGCAGACGGTTCACCACGAAGCCGGGGGCGTCGGCGGTGAGCACGGCGTTCTTGCCGAGGCCCTTCGCGACCACGAAGGCGGTGGACAGTGCGGCATCCGTCGTGGCGTCCGTCTTCACGATCTCGATCAGCGGCATGACCGCGACCGGGTTGAAGAAGTGGAAGCCGACCAGGCGCTCGGGGTGCGCGAGCTTGGAGCCGATCTCGGCGACCGAGAGCGACGAGGTGTTGGTAGCCAGGATCGCGTCCTCGGCGACGATCTTCTCGATCTCGCCGAACACGGCCTGCTTCACGCCGACCTCCTCGAACACGGCCTCGATCACGAAGTCGCAGTCCGCGTAGAGGGTCTTGTCGGTGGTGCCGGTGACGAGGCTGCGCAGCTTGTTGGCGGTGTCGCCGTCGAGACGGCCCTTCGCCTCGAGCTTGCCGATCTCCTCGTGGATGTACGCCACGCCCTTGTCGACGCGCGCCTGGTCCAGGTCGGTGATGAGCACCGGCACCTGCAGCTTGCGCACGAACAGCAGCGCGAACTGGCTGGCCATCAGGCCGGCCCCGATGATGCCGACCTTGGTGACCTTCTTCGCGAGCGTCTTGTCGGGTGCCCCGACGGGGCGCTTGGCGCGCTTCTGCACCAGGTCGAACGCGTACATCGACGCCGCGAACTGGTCGCCGGTCACGAGCTCGGCGAGCGCCTCGTCCTCGCGGGCGAAACCCTCCGCCTTCGTGCCGCTCTTCGCCTTGTCGAGCAGCTCGAGCGCGGCATAGGGCGACTTCGGCACGGTGCCGATCTTCGACTCGAGCATGTTGCGGGCCATCTTGATGGCCACCGGCCACTTGACCGTGCGCTCGATCTTGCCCGGGGCGTTCTTGCGCTCCACCTTCTTGCCGCCGAGGACCGCATCGGCCCAGGCCAGCGAGTTCTCCAGGAAGTTCGCTGCGGGGTAGATCGCGTCGAACAGGCCGAGCTCGAACGCCTGCTGAGGCTTGAGCATCCGGTTCTGCTTGAGCGGGTTGGAGATGACCACCTCGAGCGCGTTCTCGATGCCGATCAGGTTCGGAACAAGATACGCGCCGCCCCAGCCGGGGATGATGCCGAGGAAGACCTCGGGCAGCGCCAGGGCTGCGGCGGAGGCGTCGACCGTGCGGTAGGTGGAGTTCAGGGCGATCTCCATGCCGCCGCCGAGGGCGAGTCCGTTCACGAACGCGAAGGAGGGCACGCCCAGGTCGGACAGCGAGCCGATGACCTTGTGGCCCAGCTGCGCGATCAGGCGTGCGTTGTCCTTCGAACCGACCCGGCTGATGTCCGACAGATCGGCGCCGGCGGCGAGGATGTACTGCTTGCCGGTGATGCCGACCGCCTGGATCTCGCCGGCGGCCGCACGGGCCTTGAGCCCGTCGAGGGTCTCGCCGAGCTCGGTGAGCGTGGCGGGCCCCAGCGTGTTCGGGCGGGCGCGGGCGCGGCCGCTGGCCCGCGT
>Ga0066256_1001145_pt1 | contig 40055 bp, 43 predicted proteins | sample ThiBio_1000_biof_FD_87107 | JGI IMG/M metagenome (GOLD analysis project Ga0066256, IMG submission 87107) | Wastewater bioreactor microbial communities from Cape Town, South Africa - Thiocy_expt_1000_biof (version 2) | ecosystem: Engineered > Bioreactor > Thiocyanate-remediating >... | reverse complement strand
TAAACGCGAAGATACCAGGGCTACCCAGGCAACCATAAAATGCAAAGTTATTAATCTTATTAATGCCGCTTAAGCACTCTCTTCCTCTCTCAACTATCTGCCCTATCGCACACCATGCAACAAGGCCATCTCAAGTCCGGGAAGACAAAGAAGGGTGCGGGAAGACAAAAGGGGGGGCCCCTGTCATTCCCGTGAAAACGGGAATCCATAAAAACCCTGGATCCAGGATCTCAAGTCCGGGAAGACAAAGGAGGGGTGCGCGATAACGAAGGGAGGTGCGGGAAGATAAAAGTGGTGCGGGATTAGGGAGCGCCCGTGAAGACATAGAAGAATAAACCCACATTCTTGATCACTTCCTGATCCAAGCTTGGGGGTACCTTACCTACATTGTATAACTCGTCCAATCCTCCACCACAGGCAGAGGCTTTTCGTTAGGCAAAAAAAGAGAGGCATAAAGCCTCTCTTTTCAACTAAGCTAAATATGAGCTTATTTGATAACTGTACGGCCTACGCGGTTTTGAGCCCAAGTTTCCTCGTTGGAACCAACGACAAATGGACGCTCTTTACCGTAGCTGATGACCTCAACGCGGTTAGCATCAACACCCAAGCTGATCAAGTAATTCTTAACAGAATGGGCACGACGCTCACCCAAAGCGAGGTTGTATTCACGTGTACCGCGCTCATCGCAATGACCTTCGACAACAACGAGTGTTGAAGGATACTTCTTCAACCACTCAGCTTGACGATGAAGAACTGCCTGGCCTTCAGCTGCAACGTCGTAACGATCGAACGCGAAGAAAACGCGATCACCAACGTTCTGAACAAAATCTTCTGCTGAACCAGGAACAGCTGCGTTCATCGTTGCACCAGCACCGGTAGCTGCTGACTGGTCAACTGAAGAAGATGAACAGGCTGCAAGTACAGACAAGGCTAAACATAAACCAGTAATTTTAAAACGCATTAACTATCCCCTAAAAAGAAATAACGAAAAAAATTTAGGAAAAACTCCTAAAATGATTACTAGATTCATTTTTACCACAATTTAGTTAAAAAACACCGAAAAAAGTGATTCTTGAGCATTTTTTTGCTCTATAGCAAAAATGCAACACTTTTACGGGCAACCAAACGATATACTCCTTGTAATCTAGCGAACAAAAATTAAAAGAATCTTAATCCACCAGTAATGGCGACCACGATGGGTCTGATGCATCGTTAGGGGTAACAAATTCGCGCTCAAAATTTCCAGTCACATCAATAGTCTTTATCCGCGTCTCACCACCACGTCCATTGCTGGAAGAGGGATTCTGAATCATGAAAATTACCACGCGCCCATTTGGTGACCATGATGGCGTATCAATGAAGAAGCCCTTTGTAAGCGGCCTTTCCCCTGAACCGTCAGGACGCATAACGCTTATGTAAAACTCTCCACCCAACTTCTTGATAAACGCAATATAGTCTCCTCTAGGCGACCAACATGGTGCTGTGTAGCTTCCTGAGCCGAAGCTGATCCGTTTCTGGTTCGAACCATCAATGTTCATTGTATAAAGTTGCGGCTTTCCACCTCTGTCAGACATAAAGACAATCTGCTGACCATCGGAAGAATAGGAGGGGGAAGTATCAATCGCGACAGGCAACGTGATTTGGCTGAATTTCCCAGAGGCAAGATCAAAATGGGAGAGAATAGTTTTACCAGCATTCGCATAGCTCATGGTGAGCTTTGTGCCATCAGGCGAAAATCTTGGAGAGAATGTCATCCCCGGAAAATCTCCTCCAACGAGTTTTTGCTGCCCGGTCTTTTTATTCACCAAATAAACACGGGCCTTATGGTTAACAAAAGCCATGAAGGCAATCACATCTGGGTTTGCTGGCGAAAACCTGGGCGATAAGACCATATGTTGGCCATCTGTTAAAAATTTGTGATTTTGACCATCACTATCCATAATAGCTAAGCGCCTAACCCTTTTCTTCAGCGGGCCAGATTCCGCCACATATACAATTTTACTGTCGAAATAACCCGTTTCTCCGGTTAACTTAGCATAAATAGCGTCTGCAATTTTATGGCCGAGCCTGCGCCAATCAGAACGATGAACCGAAACTTCTAGCCCCAAAGATTGCTGCTGACCAAAAACATCCAGCAAACGAAACCGAATCTTTACATGATCGCTATCCACCATACACTCTCCCGCGATGAGCGCTTGAGCGTTCAACACCTTCCATTGAGCATAATTTGGCGTATTCATGGCTGTTCTAGCATCTTGAATGTATGTCTGGGGATTGATCAGCTTAAATAATCCGGAGCTGACTAAGTCATCCGCAATGATTTTCCCAATGTTATATCCATACTCATTAGCAATTTTGTCATGGCCCAGGATCGTCGGCAAGGCAAATGGAATTGGCTCCAAACGCCCTTGGGTAATATTTAGGTTCAATTCAGCCTTGACTCCATGCGATGAAACCAGCAACAGAGCCAGAAGACACAGACATTTTGCAGCCAAACCCTTAACCATTAAACTACCTCAAAACGAAACAATAACAGTAATAACATTAGTGGGGATAAGATGCCTGAATTTGTCAAGAATCACAAGGGCCCATTGTGAAGACAAGCCCTTAACTCTTTTCCGCTAAAATTTTAATTCTTTTCACCACTGAAAAAATGTATTAAGAATAATGAGCAATGAACGCGAGAGAAAATCTATGTTAAAAAACAGGTTTTACATCATCACAGGATGACTCGCACACACCTGAAAGAGAGGCCTATGCCTCCGTTTGAAGTGTGTGCCGAGACTCCATTATTTCGGTATCCACGATTTTTTCATTGCAATCACTCATTCTTTTTAGGTACCGAAAATGATTCTGATTCAAAATCTTCTAAAGCGTTATGCTGGCCGCGTCGTTCTTAACTCTATCTCCTATCATTTCCCCACCAAAGCGCGCATCGCCCTTGTGGGCTCCAACGGCGCAGGAAAAACAACGTTACTTAACATTCTTTGTGAACTTGATGAAGCTGATAGCGGCGGTATAACTAAACCCAAAAGTTGCGTTTTAGGATATCTACCACAAGAGCCTTCCCCCACCCCTGCTGACACGATATTGGACGAATGCCTCACGGGAGCCGACGCCATCAACAAGATTCGTGAGCAACGTGATGAAGCCTTACACGCGATGGGTGAAAATTATTCTGACGAACTTTATGCTCGTTATGAGAAGCTTGAAATGGACTTCCAAAACCTGGGCGGTTACGCTCTAGAGTCTTTAGCTAAGGAGATCTTATCAGGGCTTGGCTTTAAAAACGAACAATTTGCTCTATCACCACTGATCCTTTCAGGGGGGTGGCGCATGCGACTTGAGCTGGCAAAAATCTTGGTTAAAGAGCCAAACTTTCTCATTTTAGACGAACCTACCAACCACCTGGATCTACCCAGTATGATCTGGCTTGAAGGCTATCTAGAACGTTTTCAAGGAACACTTTTGTTTGTTTCACACGACCAAGAGCTGCTTAATCGGCTCGCCACCATGACCATCCATTTGAGCAAAGGAAACCTTGAAGCTTACACGGGAAATTTTGACGCCTTCTTAAGGCAATATGAACTCAAAAAATCTCAAAGCTCCCATTCAGCAAAACAATTGGAACAACAAGCAGCACATATCGAAAAGTTCATTGAACGTTTCCGTGGCAAACCCAGCAAAGCGGCTCAAGTCAGAAGCCGATATAAAATGCTCTCCCGACTACAAGATTTGCAAGAAGCCGTTCCGACCTCTTCTGATGAGGCAAGGGTGAGCATCAAAATGCCCATGGCACAGGTAAGCGGAAAGCGAGTGCTGTTTGTTAAAGATGCTGCAATTGGCTACACGAATCTCCCTTTGGCGCGTAAACTATCGTTGCCTATCGAACGCGGACAAAAAGTTGCTATCATAGGCGCTAACGGCATCGGTAAATCAACGCTACTCAAAAGCATTGTGGGCTTAATCCCATTCATTGAGGGGACAAGCGAGATGGGCCATAATGTTCTTCCTGGTTATTTTGCTCAAGAGCAATTGGATCATTTAGATGGTAACTTAAGCGCGCTGGACAATGTTATGCTCGGAAACCCTGGTATAACTGCGCAAGATGCACGGCGCATCTTGGGTGGTTTTTTAATTCAAAACGACGATGTTTTTAAGCCGTTAAAAGTTATGTCCGGCGGAGAAAAAAGTCGCGTGGGGCTAGCTAACTTGCTTGGGAAAAAATGCAACTTCCTGCTTTTGGATGAACCCACAAACCATTTGGATATGCTGAGTATCGAGATGCTGTCTGAAGCCTTGGACGAATATGAGGGAACCGTTCTATTCATCAGCCACAACCGTCAATTCATCAATGAAGTGGCTACCCACATTTTTGCCATGACTCATAATGGTCGCAGCCAACTTTTTGAGGGCAACCTGGATGACTACGTGACTGCAGCTGAGAAGCTAAAGTTCCCAAATGTTTTAAAGGGCGGTTAAAAGATATAGGATCACCAGACCAAAAAAACTTGCTCATTGTTTTCACTTGATAGAATGTATGTTGGAATTTAAATAACAACACACATTAACAAAGAGGCAAAAATGGAAATCAGCTCCATACTCGGCATGAGCCCTGAGGGATTCCATAAAGTTTCTTATACTCGTTGGGGAAATAAGCACAACCCTGCTGTGGTATGTGTACACGGCCTCACACGTAATGCCCGCGATTTTGACTGGCTCGCTGAGGCTTTGAGTCATTCATACGACGTTGTTTGTCCAGACATGGTTGGGCGAGGATTAAGTGATCACTTTAAAGTACCAATACACTATAATATTCCCCAATACATGAGTGACTGCAATGCCCTCATTGCCAGGCTAGATGTTCCGCATGTCGATTGGATTGGCACCTCCATGGGCGGCCTCATTGGAATGAGCATCGCTAGTATGACAGGCTCCCCCATTCGTCGACTGGTTATTAATGATGTTGGCCCCTTTATCCCATCCTCGGCCCTTGAATATATTCATGCCTATTGCCAAAAAGACCCTGTATTTAAACAATTTGAAGAAGCTTATGCTTTCTTTAAAAAACAATATGCTGGATTTGTATCCAAAGACATGCCGGACTACTGGGCACATATTACCAAACACAGCATTAAAACCATGCCCGATGGGAGCTTTAAAATAAACCGAGACCCTCATGTAAGCGCAGAGTTACCAGGCGCTCTCTCACAAGATATCGACCTTTGGGCCTTTTGGGATAAAATCACCTGCCCTATACTTGTTTTACGGGGGAAAAAGTCTGAAGTATTCCCAGCCGATGTTTTAACTGAAATGAAACGACGCAGACCCGATATTGAAATTGCAGAGTTCGACAATATTGGTCACGCTCCAAGCCTAGCTGAAGCCGATCAGATTGAACGTATCCAGGCTTGGCTGGCTTAAACACCCAACGCTGCCACACTCGCTCTTTTTCTTGTCACACTCGCTCTTTTTCCTTGTCATTCCCGTGAAAACGGGAATCCATAAAAAGCCCTGGATCCCGGATCTGCGTCCGGGAAAACAAAGAAGGGTGTCCGGGAAGACAAAAAGGGGGTGTCCGGGAAGACAAAGAAGGGTGTCCGGGAAAGACAAAAGGGGTGCGGGAAAGACAATGAGTGGGGCCTTGTCATCCGCGCTCCTCCACCTGTCACCCTCCCTCTTTTCCCTGTCATCCTCACCCTTTTCCCTATCATCCTCACCCTTTTCCCTATCATCCTCACTCTTTTCCCTGTCACCCTCGTGCTCTTTTTCTTGTCACCCTCGTGCTCTTTTTCTTGTCACCCTCGCGAAAGCGGGGGGCCATAAAAAGCCCACAAATGTGTCAATCGGTCACATAGGCCAAAACTGAAATTATATAGACTATGGCCAAGCTTTTTTTAATTTAAAATGAGGGACAAAAAATGTTTCGGAGAATCCTAGCTCTTGTTTGCATTTGCATCACACTCCTAGTTACAGGCATGAGCGCTCAAGCTACTTGTGGCTGCCACAGCTGCCCTGGCACACAAGCGGGTAATTCTATGTTGTGCTTGCCCACTCAGGCTACACGTGGGATTTTTGCGTTCCTTACAGCTGGAGGACTTGTTGATGCCAGCGCGGCTGATAGATATGCTGCCGAAGCCACAACATTTACCCTCGCAGGAGGTATGGCTATGTTTGGTTTCATAACAGCGAACCCAGTTTTTCTTTATTACGCAGGTTCCACTGTATTATCAGGAGTAACTAGCTTTGGAGCCAAATGGTATTTTTCTAACGTTGACTCATTAACGATTGATCTAACAATGCTCGCAATTTCAGGCCCTACCGCATGGTTTACTAAATCCCACACCATCGCTTCTGCTGCTCATAAAACGTGGTTAACAATGGAATCTTTCCATATATTTTTACAAACTACGGCAGTTTCGTCAGGCTCCAAAGTCATAGCATCTTGCACCTCTTCAGCTTGGACATCCTTAAAAGACTGGTGGGGGCAACCAACCTTTGTGCCGACAACGACACCACTTACTCAAAACCATTTCCCCGGCCCAATGCCAGAAGAAGCTTTAGCCAATGGATAGAATGAAAATATATTCATTTTAAAGAATAAACCCGTTGACAAACCCCTTACATATTCATTAACGTAAATTTACGTTCGAATTTGAGAGAGGGTTAACAGTATGTCAAAGTTTTTTCCCAAGATTTGTCTTTCTTTTCTTCTTGTGGCTAGCACTTTGGCTGGCTGCGGTGACTCAGGGCCAAAGCCATCGTCAAAACCCAATGAGCAAACAGCCCGCACAAACTTTAAAGGCTCAAAGTTCACCGTCATCACATCAGCTGATAACCCTCCTTTTGAAAGCCATGATTCAGCTAATAATCAAATCAAAGGTTTTGATATTGATTTAATTCACATGATCGCTAAGGAACTGGAAGCAGAGATTGAGATTAAAGATCAAGACTTCAGCACTTTGATCCCAAGTCTTGATTCCAAAAAAGCCGATCTTTCCATTGCCGGCTTTACCCCAACAGAAACGCGCAAGATAGCTGTTGACTTTTCTGTCACCTATTTCAAAGGCGATAATGTTCTCCTTGTCCTAGAAGACTCAGGCATTCAAAGCATTGAATATCTTGCAGAAAAAAAGGTGGGCGCGCAATTAGGATCCACCCAAGCTGAGATTGCCTCTCAAATCAGTCATGTCGTTAAAGACCTCCAAACCATTCCTTACAACAAAATCAGCGAAGTTGCTGAGGAAGTTAAAAGTGGTCGAATCGCAGCGGGCATTCTTGAAAAAACAGCTGCAGAGAACTTTAGTCATATTGGGACACATTTGACTATTATCCCCTTGGATAGCCGGTTCAGCCAACCAACCTCCATTGCTTTTCCAAAGGGTTCCACTCTGAAGGCGCCCATTGATGCCGTAATCCAAAAGCTGGAATCCGATGGCAGGCTTGAGCAGCTGCGGAAAAAATGGTTTGGTCAATAACAGAATAGATTGAGATACAATGTTTCATTTTGACCTCATCTTACCTTCTATTCCCTATATCATCAGCGGCGTGGGTATAACCTTACAATACACCCTCGTCTCCGTATGTTGCGGCCTTATTCTTGGGTCAATCCTAGCTCTGTTTAAAATTAGCTCATCACGTATATTGCGAGGGATTGCCAATGGTTACACTTCTATTTTTAGAGGCACCCCACTTTTGCTCCAATTAGGCATTATTTACTTTGCACTTCCAAACGTTTTGGGCGTTACCTTGCCTCCTTTTCTCGCTGGGATTTTGACATTCTCTTTAAACTCTGGAGCATACATATCCGAAATTTTGCGAGCCGGCATTGGCTCCGTTGATGCTGGCCAAAAGGAAGCCTGCCTGAGCCTCAATATCCCTCGACACAAAGCTATGAAGGATATCATCCTTCCTCAAGCCATTCGAAACACTCTGCCCTCTTTAGTCAATGAGGTCATCGACCTACTTAAAGAGTCCGCCCTTATCTCTATTATTGGCGAAACAGACTTGTTGCGCAGAGCAAATATTGTAGCCGCTGAGAAGTACCTTTATCTGGAACCTCTTTTGATTGCCGGCGCTTGTTACTATATTATGGTTTTAGGCCTAGCATCACTGGCAAAACTTCTTGAAAAAAGGCTTAAAGTAACATGATTAAGATGTCTCATATTTCCAAAACATTTGGCACATTGAATGTGTTATCAGACATTAACTTAACCATTCAAGAGAAAGAGATTGTGGCTATTATTGGCCCATCTGGCTCCGGAAAAACAACCCTCCTGCGCTGCATTAATCTTCTTGAAATGCCCACCACAGGAAGCGTGACCGTGGGTTCAGTAACTTTTAATGCCGATGGCAACCGCTCAAATGAAACCATCACAGCCATTCGCAAACAAATTGGCATGGTGTTTCAAAACTTTCATCTTTTTCCGCATCTGTCTGTTTTAGATAATCTTACCTATGCTCCAATCCACGTACTCAAGACCCCCCCAGAGGCAGCCAAAAACAAGGCCATCCAGCTTTTAGATCGTGTCGGCCTCAAAGACAAAGCTTCTGCTTTCCCCGCACAACTTTCGGGCGGTCAGAAGCAACGTGTGGCCATCGCACGCGCCTTAGCCATGGAACCTAACATCATGCTGTTTGATGAACCAACATCATCTTTGGACCCTGAAATGGTAAAAGAAGTTTTGGATGTGATGAAAGAGCTTACACACAACCATATGACTATGGTTGTTGTGACCCATGAAATGCGGTTTGCGGAAGCGGCTGCTTCGCGTCTTTTGTTCATGGACCAAGGGCGGATAATCGAAGATACCAGTCCTAAGGCGTTTTTCACAAAGCCCAAAACAAAACGCGCTCAAGAGTTTTTGTCACGATTAGTTTAGCTAAACAAATGTGTCTTTTTTGCAACACTTGCAGGCCAATCCTGTAAATTTGCCAACTATAATTGACGCTCCTTATAACAACGTATAATGGTGTGATCAGGTTATTGTAGCTTATAAATGGTTTTGAACAGTGAATAATCGGCCCATCTCTCCTCATTTACTAATTTATAAGCCCCAAATTACGTCTGTTCTCTCCATTTTTCATCGCATATCGGGGTTATTCCTATCCGTTGGATTTATTCTCCTAGCTTTCTGGCTAGCCTCCCTAATTTTAGGTGATGAATATTACCATGGCTTTTTGATCTTTTTTAAAGGCTGGTTTGGCAAAACTTTGTTGCTTGGATGGACCTGGGCACTGTTTTTTCATATGGCCACAGGCATCAGGCACCTTTTTTGGAATGCTGGATATGGCTATAAGATCAAAACCCTCACCTTTTCCGGATGGCTTGCCGTCATAACATCTTTCGTTTTAACCATTGCGAGCTGGTGGGCAGCTTATGCTTGCACGTGTATGAAAGATCTGCTATGACAACACCCTTTGCAGCAAAAGATGTGTTTGGCAGAGTTAAGGGTTTAGGCCCATCCCATGAAGGCACAAAACACTGGTGGCTTCAACGCATAACAGCCATTGCTCTTATTCCCTTGGTTATATGGTTTATTATCTCGATTATTTCAGTGGCTGGCCTCGAAAGAGAGCTCGCCATCGCCTGGTTTGGGCATCCCTTCTCAGCTTTAGCCTTGGTTTTAGTAACTTGTGTTGGGATTTTTCATGCTCTTCTTGGTATCCAAGTGGTTATTGAAGACTATATCCATTTAGACTGGCTTAGATTAACCAGCCTAATCCTTGTCAGATTTATTGGGTATTTCTTGATGGGAATTTCAGCGATTTCAGCTATTGTGATGGTATTTATACGGTTTATGGGAACGAATTAGCGGATGTCAAACTACCAATATACAGATCATTATTATGACGTCGTTGTTGTAGGCGCCGGCGGTGCAGGTCTTAGAGCTGCACTAGGTTTAAGTGCGTCGGGACTCAAAACTGCGTGTGTCACAAAAGTATTCCCCACTCGCAGCCATACTGTTGCCGCTCAAGGTGGCGTTGGCGCAGCTCTTGGCAACATGGGGGATGGTGATAACTGGAAATACCATATGTATGACACCGTCAAAGGCTCCGATTGGCTGGGCGACCAAGATGCCATCGAATACATGTGCCGCAATGCTATTGATGCTGTGATTGAGCTAGAGCATTATGGCGTCCCCTTTTCGAGGACAGCAGATGGTAAAATTTATCAAAGACCTTTTGGCGGCCATACGATTGAGCAAGGCAAAGCCATGGCCAAAAGGGCCTGCGCAGCGGCAGACCGGACGGGTCATGCCATCTTGCACACCCTCTATCAACAATGCCTAAAGCATAAAACATCTTTCTTTGTTGAATTTTTTACGCTAGATCTTTTAATGAATGATGAAGGCCATTGTATTGGCGTTCTTGCTTGGAACTTAGCCGATGGAACAATCCATCGTTTCAAAGCTCAAGCAGTCGTGTTGGCAACAGGCGGTTATGGTCGCTCTTACTTCTCTTGCACCTCCGCCCATACCTGCACTGGCGATGGAAATGCAATGGTTTTGCGCGCGGGTTTACCCCTGCAGGATATGGAGTTTATTCAATTCCATCCAACAGGGATATACGGGGCTGGGTGCCTCATTACTGAGGGCGCCCGCGGCGAGGGGGGGTATCTTACCAATTCATCCGGTGAACGGTTTATGGAACGGTATGCCCCCTCTGCCAAGGATTTAGCTTCCCGCGATGTTGTCAGCAGAGCCATGACGATTGAAATCAACGAAGGCCGCGGTGTTGGCACACATAAAGATCATATCCTTCTGCATTTAGAACACATTGACGCCAAAATACTGCATGAAAGGCTCCCAGGGATTTCTGAAACAGCAAAAATTTTCGCTGGCGTTGATGTCACTAAGCAGCCCATCCCAGTGCTACCAACTGTTCATTATAACATGGGTGGTATCCCAACAAATTATCACACTGAAGTGCTGCGCCCTACCAAAGAGAATCCAGATGCAGTCGTCCCAGGTCTTTTTGCCATTGGGGAAGCCGCTTGCGTTTCTGTGCATGGGGCAAACCGCCTTGGCACAAACTCTTTGCTTGATTTAGTAGTTTTTGGCAGAGCCGCTGCCCATCGCATCAGCTCACTCATTAAGCCCGGAAAAACATCGCCTCTATTGCCTAAAAACATTGAAGCCGCTTCCATGGAATGGCTTGATAATACCCGCCAAAGCCGGGGCAGCCAAACCCCCAGCCAGATTAGGCTTGAGCTACAAAAAACCATGCAACGTCATTGCGCTGTCTTCCGCAGCGAAACGATTCTTTCCGCCGGCATTGAACGCATGAAATCTATTGTTGATTCTTTAAGTGACATTGGCATCACTGATCGCTCTATGATTTGGAATTCAGATCTCATGGAAGCACTTGAATTGAAGAACCTAATTGATCAAGCTATGGTTACTATTCATTCGGCCATCAGCCGAAAAGAGAGCCGTGGCGCCCATGCTCGCGATGACTTCCCAGAAAGAGATGATGAAAATTCGCTGTATCATACCGTCGCATGGTACACTGGCGGCCATAAAGTTGACCTTGGCTCTCGCCCAGTTCACATGAACACCCTCAGCAATGAGGTTGCTCCAATCCCTCCACAAAAGCGCGTCTATTAGGTGACTTATGGTTGAATTTACCCTTCCAAGAAACTCTCAAGTTAAAAAAGGCCGTCATTTTCCTGCTAGCGAAAATGTCAAAAACAAGAAAGTTCTGCAAATTTACCGCTGGAACCCGGAGGATGGTGAAAACCCACGCCTTGATACATTCGAGATTGATTTGGATAACTGCGGCCCAATGGTTTTAGATGCGCTCATTAAAATCAAAAATGAGATTGATTCTACGCTTACATTTAGGCGCTCCTGCCGAGAAGGAATTTGCGGCAGCTGCAGCATGAACATTGATGGCACCAACACTCTTGCCTGCCTTAAGCCTTTAAACGAAGTTACCGACATCGGCAAGATATACCCGCTTCCACACATGGAGGTTGTCAAGGACTTGATCCCAGACTTGACCCTTGCTTATGCCCAATACGCATCCATCAAACCTTGGCTCCAATCTGAAACCATTCCAGAAGAAAATGCTGAACGGTTGCAAAGCGAAGAAGCTCGCGCCGAGCTGGATGGTTTATGGGAATGCATCTTATGTTTCTGTTGCTCAACAAGCTGCCCCAGTTATTGGTGGAATGGCGATAAATATCTTGGGCCAGCCACGCTCCTTCAAGCATACCGCTGGATTGTCGATAGTCGCGATGATGCCACTGGTGAGCGATTGGATAACCTCGAAGACCCATTTAGACTCTATCGCTGCCATACCATTATGAATTGCGCGAAGACATGCCCTAAAGGCTTAAACCCAGGGAAGGCCATTGGCGAAATCAAAAAGAAGATGGTTGAAAGAAGGTCTTGAACCCATTTCTTCAACAATACCTATCGTTATGCTCTTGCGGAAGCCTAATCGCGGATAGTGCACAGCAAGATCTAGTCAAACGGCTATCTGAGATTTTTGAAAATCTTCACTCTCCTAGTACTTCATTCATTGGAAAATTCCTTAAAACACCTCAACCTAAAGTCACACATGGCGCCTATATTTATGGTGATGTGGGTCGCGGCAAAACCTTTCTTATGAACTTGTTTTATAGCTGCGCTACAGTCACCAAAATGCGCGTTCATTTTCATGAATTCATGCAAAAGATTCACTATGAACGCCATCAAGCACAACACGAAAAAGATCCCATTAGACGCGCAATGGAGCGATTGTGTTCCAATCTTTCCCTCTTGTGCCTTGATGAAATGGAAATCAAAGACATTGCAGATGCAATGATTATTGGGCGAGTGTTTGAACTTCTTTTTAGCTCAGGGATCACAGTTATCACAACCTCCAATCGTCATCCGCAAGAGCTCTACAAAGATGGGCTACATCGTGACCGTTTTCTTGCAACCATCGATGCCATCTGCCAAAAAATGGTGATTCTAAACCTCAATTCAAAAGAGGACTATCGTCTACGTAAACGCCAGAGCATGCCGCATTATCTTGCCCCTTTAAATTCAACAACCCAACAGGAAATGCTTCATATCTTCCAAGGGTTGACTGATTTTGAGCCTGAGTCACCTCTACGCATCACCATTTGGGAGCGAGATATTATTTTCAACCGTTTTGCGTCCCAAGTTTTATGGGCTAGCTTTCGAGAACTATGTGAAACAGAACTAGCTGCAGGTGATTATCTAGCACTATGCGCACATATCCAAGCATTGCTCTTGGATGAGGTGCCACCTTTTACGACATGGCAAAAAGACTTGTGGAGGCGCTTCATTTTGCTTATAGATGTTTTGTATGATCAAAATAAAGTTATCTTTATTCGATCAGCTGACCCTCTTTCGAATTTTTTAGATCTTTCCCATGATTGGTCTTTTGAATTGGGCCGCACTTATTCACGCCTTATGGAAATGCAATCATGGTAGAACATCATATCGTAACCGAAGAAGACGATGACATCCGCATTGATCGGTGGTTTAAAAGACACCACCCAAACCTACCTTTTGGCCAAGTCGCTAAACTACTGCGTACAGGACAAGTTCGCTTGGACGGCAAGCGTGTTGATGCCAGTGACCGCATTCACACAGGTCAATCAATCAGATTGCCCCCTGGCCATTTACTCGAAGCACCTCCTGCCTATCAAAAACCAGATGCAGCCCGTAAACAAGCGGCCCTCAACCTAAAACCTCTGATTTTGTATGAAAACGAATCCATCATCGCCATAAATAAGCCCCAAGGTTTAGCTACTCAAGGTGGTTCAGGGGTGAAGACATCCATTGATGATTATCTCAAAAACTACAACGAAGAGCATGGGCTAAAACTCAAGCTGATCCATCGTTTGGATAAAGATACCAGCGGCCTGCTTATTTTGGCCAAAGGGGCTAAGTACGCCGACCAATGGATGAAGCAATTTCAATCTAAATCTGTGGAAAAAACCTACGTGGCAATTTTATGTGGTTACCCATCAAAGCCATCCGGGGTTTTAAAATTCCCACTACTTAAGATGACGATCCGAGGCCAGGAAAAAATGGCCGTTCACGAAGAAGGGCAAAAGGCCGAGACGGAATATGAGATCATTGATCATGTAGGCAAGAATTTATCCTTAGCCATCCTAACACCACGCACCGGACGGACCCATCAGCTGCGTGTCCACTGCGCACACATAGGGCACCCTATCTTGGGCGATGGGAAATATGGTGGCGATATTGAACAAGGCCTTGGGCAAAAATTTAAGCTGCACTTGCATGCTTGGAAGATATCGATTTTGAACCCTAAGCCCCTCACCATTTCAGCGCCCTTGCCACAAGAATTTTTAAATACCTGTAAAGAATTTGGCCTGGATGATTCACTTTTTAAGCCTAGAAGAAAATAGTCTTATGAAAACTCCTTTAGGCCGCCCTCTGGAAAACCTCCCGTCAAACTTGATAGCAGCGATCGAGCACGAGATGTCTCAGCTCAAGCAAGTTAAGCTTCAAAAAAATCGTGCTCGCCCTCTATACCAAATGGCCGCCCAAGCGATTGACAATATCGCTTTCAACCCAAGCCTCACAATCATTGAGCTCGTTGGCTTTTTGAAAACAGACACGTTGCTTTATATCTGCCCTACAGACCCTGCCATTTATCAAAAGCAACAAGAGATCTGGTTTCCTATTCATCAATGGTTTAAGGATCATTTGGGTATCATCATTCCGCTATCTGAAACCATTGCACCGCCTGCGCTTTCTGGAGCTATTTTGAGTGGCATTGAAACTTACCTTAAATCACAATCAATCTTTTCCCTATCTGGCATTCAAGCCGCAACCCACATCGCTCATTCCCTTCTTATAGCCATCTTGATTAACGAGAGCGCCTTAGATGCCGATAATGCTTTCAAAGCCAGCCTCTTGGAAGAGTTGACCCAAAACGAAAAATGGGGCACGGACGAGCTGGCACAAACGCGGCAAGATCAGATTCTAGAGGATTTGAAAGTTATTGAAGGTTATTTTGGGGTTTTAGGGTGATCAGTATTGAATTGCTAAAGACCACCCTTTGCTCTTAACGCCCTTCCTTAACACGCAAAGAATACTCTCTCCATGCTGAAAGCAGATCAGGGCTCAACTCCCGAAGAGCATTTGATACTGAAGGCCATACTTGATCTACCGCAGACTGACGATCATAGTTTTGGTGAGAAAAGATCTTGTATGCCCCCTCATCTGCCGTCGTGAGCATAAAACGAGATCCATCCTCATTTGACAAGACGGAAACCGATGCTCGTTCGTCCGCAGTTATCGGTTTTTTTCCATGCCATCCGCGTCGATACATATCATAGAATGTTTCAAAAATGGACATGTTTCGTATTTGCTTGTCCTGCCGCGCTTTAACTTCAATATCATAGGCCATTCTACACTGGTGAAGAGCTTTGTTGAGCGGAGGGCTGTTTTTCAGATGCCCGAGATTGAACTCCGCTTCAATGCCATCGACCGATGCACTAGGAGTACTTTTATGCAAAGTGTCACAAAAATGTAGGAATAACCCTCGACGAACATCTGGCAAAAACTCATCCTTATCGACTTGTGCATTTGCAATCTTCAATGAAAAAAAGAAACCCCCAATCACCATCATCATGGCCGCTACACGACCCACATTATTGTATGTCATTTGAATTTTCCCCTTCTCATTAACGCTTAGAATGACTGCTTAATTTCCATCAGATCGATTCATCTCTTCGTTAATCTCCTCTCTGACAGATAGCATAATTTCATTAGAAAGGCTAACAGCTTGTGATAGTACCTGCGCATGCTGGAGGTCTGTGACTTGTGCCATAAAAAAGTAGGAAGCAAAAGCCCCCTATTTTTTCAATCATATACCTTTAACAATATCGCTATTAAGAACGACCTTTTACCCAGCGGTGGGCCACTTCAGCAACCCGTTTACCCAAGTGAGCGGCAGTCTTTAAATCGCTTTCAGAAGGACCACGTTCAGGCCCTTCATCAACATTGGATTGCGCCATAGCCCCAAGAGAACTTCCTAGTCGGTTCATATCCTCTTCACTGCCTTGGCTAGAGTTATTGCCAGGCAGCAACCCCAACGAAATCCAGATCATGCCATGCTGAGCAGCAAAAACAGCTAATTGTGTTAATGTTGTTTCTTTATCGCCGCTTCGACTTCCTGAGTTCGTAAAGCCAGCAGCTAGCTTGTCTTTCCATTGTTGCTTTAACCAAAGCTTTGAGGTTTTATCCATAAATACTTTGAATGGCGCCGAGGCGCTTCCCATATAAGTTGGGGCACCAAAAATGATTCCATCTACTTTCTCTAAGAGATCCCAAGAGGTATCCGCTTGATCCGCATTGATAACGTGCGCTTTGCTTCCGGCCACCTCTTCCACACCTTTTGCAACCCACTCGGCTTGCTTAGCTGTATGACCATACCCGCTATGATAAACAATGGCAATTTCAACCACTTTGAGTTCTCCTTTATTATAATGTTTAGCCAACTTTGATGAGAGCTTAAGCTCTCAATAATACTCTAATATCCAGGGCCGCCAACGCGTGGACGAACTTTGTCAGAAGTTTTATTGAAACGGCCAACGTTGCCAAAGATGCTGCGCATGAATGTTTTACGATGGCTAAGATCTTCTGTTTTCATACTAGAAATCGCCACATTACGGTTATTCAAATCCGGCGTTTCAACGGCTGTCACGTGGCCCGTGTTATCGAACGAAACCTTAACCACCTTTGATGCGTCAATCCGTGGGCTCAAGAACGCAACAGTAGATTCTTTTGTCCCATAATAAAACCAAACATTATCTTTAAATTGGGCAAGAGTCGTTGGCGTTCCAAGAAGCTTAGCTACCTCTTCTTGGGTCATACCCACCTTCACTTCAGCCACCTTATCCGAATCAGCAAAATTGCCACGTGTATGATGCAATCGCACACACCCTGATGACAGAAGGAGTGCAAATGCTAGAGCGATAAATGCTAGTCTTGACCGAAACATTCTTTTTCACCATGGTGGGGCATCAATGTTGTTTTAGAAAATGGCACCAAGATGGGTATCCTGTCAATCGTGAAATAGGTGTTGGTGATTTGCGTGTTAGTAAATGGCCAACCGTAACATAAGACCATTTCAGCCTATCTAAATTTTCCCCTTTAAATTCTGCTGCCTAAACCTTATGATGTAGACGTAATTTTTACCCCAACATTGGCACGCCACATGATCACATCTGAATTCTCACGCACCGTTTCCTTGGATACCATCCTTGACCCAACCACCATCCATTTTGAAGCCACAGCGGATGAATGTATTGCCCTTTCAAAAAGGTTGCAGGTATGTGTCCATAACCTTGTTTCTGATGTGACGATTGAACCCAGTGTGGGTGGCAAATCCCATATGATTCAAGGCAAGCTTACAGCCCGCCTTGAACAGACCTGCGCTGTCACCCTTGAACCCATTCAAAATAATATCACAGCCACATTCAAAGTCTTTTTCACTCCTCATGTTTATGCTGAAACCATCATTATGGAAGATGAAGATCAGGAATTTTATGATGACCCAGCCATTGATATCGGCGAGATCATTGCACAGTATCTTTGCCTTAACATCGATCAAGCTCCTCGCCAGGAAGGAGCTGTGATAGCCAACGAAGAATCAGCCCCCGCTGAGGAGCCTAAGAACAAACCTTTTGCAAACCTAAACCAAAAACTTGGACTAGATAAGAAATAAGGCCACCTAACCTTTGTGCTTTCTTTTCGACATATATAATAGAAACTTGAGGCATGAATGAATCACAGTTTATCAAAGTTGCAGGGAAGTAGCTGGCTCACAGTCATTGTTTTCGTCTCGCCACCCAATTTAAAATACACCATAGTACTCTCATCAAATTCAGCAATAACCTGACGACAAGCCCCGCAAGGAGCGCCTTCCTTATGATCAGCCATAGCCACAAACACATGTTTAAGTTTCATGGATGGTCCTTCAGTGCTTGCTGCTTTGAAAATGGCTGTTCGTTCTGCGCAACAGGCCAAACCATAAGAAATATTTTCAACGTTGCACCCCTCATAAAAATTCCCAGCATGTGTTTCAACCACACAACCAACTCGAAACTTTGAATATGGTGCATAGGCGTTAAGGGCGGCTTTTTTGGCTGTTTGTATTTTCTCTTCAATTATTTTTTGATCCATTTTTCACCCCATCATTTTCTGGCCTAATTAGAGAAAAAAGTTGAATTTCGATTTCATTAGAGCTAAGTAATGAAGGTGTGTCAATCATAGGTTTTTTATAAGATGCCAATGCCAGCCCAGGACATTATCAAGCTCATTCAAGATCAGCTGCCCGATGCTGTTATTGAGCTTGTTGACCTTAAAGGTGATCAGGATCATTATCAAATGAAGATCACTTCCGCCGCTTTCAGTGGGAAAACAAGAATTCAACAGCATCAGCTTGTGTATAGCGCTTTAGGTAGTTTAATGGGGACAAAGCTTCATGCCTTAAGCTTACTCACCTTCACTCCGACCTCAAATGTATAATTTTCAAGGACAGGATTATTATGGATATTCTAGATCAAATTGCTAAAGATATTGCAGACAACGATGTTGTTTTATACATGAAGGGAACACCTGACATCCCAATGTGTGGCTTCTCTGCGACTGTTGTGTCCATTCTAAACCACATGAATGTCCCATTTAAAGGGGTAAATGTTTTGGAGGATCCGCAAGTCCGTCAAGGGATCAAAGACTTCACGCAGTGGCCAACCATTCCTCAATTATACATCAAGGGAGAATTTATTGGTGGGTGCGATGTTGTCAAAGAATTGTTCCAATCTGGAGAGCTTGAATCCATCCTCCAGCAGCAAGGCCTTACAGTAAACGCTTAATGCTTTGCGTATAGCGCTTGGATCTCATCTCTAAAACCAAACTTTTCCATACTTGTCATGCGTTCAGGGTATAAAACACCTTGCAAGTGATCGCATTCATGCTGAATCACACGCGCTAAATAGCCCTTCGCTTCAAGGGTTTGGCGCACCCCGTTTTCATCCAGATATACGCATGTAACAGTATCAAACCGTTCCACCCATCCGGTTAAATCTGGCAAAGACAAACAACTTTCCCAGCGGGCCGTCTTTTTTTCACTTTGTGCAACAATCTTTGGGTTAATCATCACAGTCCATGGATACTGGTCCAATGGCAGGTCATCTGGCGCCCCGTGTGGGCGCAAGCGAAACACAGTAATTTGAAATGGAATGTAGACTTGAGGCGCAGCAACACCTGTACTCTTAAGAGCAACAATGGTTACTTTCATGTTTTCAATGATGGTTTGGATTTCCTCAAAAAGAGGATCCTCAACATGAGCAGCAGGCTCCTTTAGGATGGCATCCCCCATCCGAGCAACCTTGTAAACTTGAGTCACTATTGCCTCCATTTTTAAGCGTATAATGGGTCAAAAAAGGGAACAAATGATTAATAATTCATCTAAATTTAATTTATTTTTGGTAAATATGCGCGCAAATTACACTTTTAAACAAAAAACTACGACTTGCAAAAAGACACTCTATTTCATATTTACAAAAAATATGTTAGGCATTTGGTCTTGAAAGCATAAGTACTTATGGACACCCAATGGATAGTTTTGAACTTAATAAAATTGCTGCTGGCATTATCATTGCTCTTTTAGTTGGCATGGTAGGTTCTTTAATCTCCAAAGAGATTGTTAATCCTAAAATGCTCGAGAAAAATGTCCTTGAAGTTGCAGTCACCGACACAGGTGCAGGCAGCGATGTGGGTGCTTCTTCGGCAAAGAAAGAGGCCGAACCTATTGAAGCATTATTAGCAGGCGCTAACATTGAGAACGGCCAAAAAATCGCTCAGAAAATCTGTTCCCAATGCCACACTTATGACCAAGGCGGAGCAAATAAGATTGGACCAAATTTGTGGGGTATTGTGGGCAGCAAAATCGCACAGCACGAAGGCTTTGCTTATTCAGCAGCATTTAAGTCACAAACCATTGAGTGGTCCTACGAGAACTTAAGCAAGTTTCTCTTTAAACCACGGGATTTCATCCCTGGCACTAAAATGTCTTTCGTTGGCTTAACAAAGCCACAAGAGCGTGCTGATGTTATTGCTTACTTAAGGTCTTTAAGTACGTCTGCGTCTCACGACTAAGGGTGTTTCCTACTTTTTTAGTTTGCGAAGCTGCATTGCTGCGTCCTCATTGCCTGCCTTGGCTGCGGCTTCTAGACACCTGAGAGCCAAGTCAACATCACGCTCCACTTCATCAGTCCCCGCATAAAATATTGTGCCAGCAGCAGCGTCGCCCATATGACAAGATCTTATGAAAAAATCTTTAGCATCTTGATATTTTTTCTGTCCCCACCTTAAAAGGCCAAGATAGAATAACGATTGCGGGAGATATTGGTGGGATAGCAATATTTCTTCTGCTTTGGCAATATCCACTGGAAACAATTTTTGATTGGCATTCATTAAGTAAGCAGCATAATAGACTTGCGCTAAAGGGAAACCTTCATTTGCGGCCTCCTGTAAGTACTTTTTTCCCAGCGTTGAATTGGATGTCATCGCTGGTAAGTTCAGGCTAATGGAGGCATATCTAAATTTAGCCTCAACATCCCCACCAAGTATTGCTCTTTGGTAATAATCCGAAGCCAGCGACTCATTGATAGGCGCAAATATTCCATACTGACTCAATATCCCCATATATGTTAGCGCTGGAGGAAAATTTGCTTGTGCCGCAATCTTTAAAACCTTAAAGGCATCATCCCAAAAATCTTCTACAATACCCCCATTCTTGTAGCTTGTAGAATGTGCAAGCTTAAAATACGCAAGTGCAGAAAAATAAGACCCTAAGGCAACGGCTTCGTTTACCCACAAACTTGCTGCATGCCGATCTTCTATCTTGATAAAATGCGATGCTAATTGGTTCAAAGCAGCAACTCTAACGTTTTTTGAGTGACCTGGATAAGTTAATCCATTCCATATTTTGAGTGCTGAGGAAACATTCTTTTCCCCAGCCACTCCATCATACAAAAACATAGCATAAAAGTATGCAGCCTCATCGTTTTTCATCACCATAGCCGCCAGGTAGTCATTTTTAGCCAATGATTCATTTTTTTGTGTGGCAATTCCAAACTGGTGACAACGGCCTCTTAAAAAAAGTGCATCATGGTTGCCTGTTTTTTTGACGACAGTATCTAAGAAACTAAAGGCGTCTGCTCGCTTAGCTTCCATTTCCGTTGGATTCTGCAACGCGTTTCTGGCTAAAAACAGGTGCGCATATAAATATTGGTATTGAAAAGCATTTTGTAAAGATTGGTGGGCTAGACGTATTTGCTCAACATTATTGTGAGCATGCTTAAAAAGAAACAATGCCTTTTGGAACATGGCAGGCACATACTTATCAGCCACTTTGGATATATACTTATCCGCAACGGAAAGGTCTTGTGGGATCACGACCCCATGCATATAAATATGGCCCAAGGCCAACGTTGCAAGGAAATTTCCACTGGACGAAAGTTGAAGAAGTTTTTTCTTTAACATATTCATGTTATGGAAAAGTCTACGCTCAGAAGCAAAATACTGGGGCTCTTCATGAACCATGCCTGACAAGGAGTCGCATTGGTTTTCCTCATAACACGCTTCTGTACAAAGAAATGGTGGTGCGGAGGGTATTAGAAAATCCAGCGGCAATCTTTCTAATGGGTCTGGCACAAAATGTCGATCCACTAAGCTAAAAAAGCGAAGCTCGCTATTTGTAAGACAGTTGGGAGTCTGCTCAAAAGAAATGGGCGTAGTTACAGCTGCTCTAGCTACCCCCGATCCAATCATCAGCATCAGAAGAAGGATGAGAAAATTTCTACAACATAACAACATTCGCAGGATACCGTTTACCTGTTAAACAATTAATTACTGCGTTTATGATAAGGGACCTTTTTGGTCATAATAGATAATCTTTGTAATAAAAGCTATAAATTAATTAAATTTTTATCATAGGGATCAAAAAACAAACAAGCTTAAGTCAGACCCAGGCTACTGTTTAATCCTTGACATATTGTTTCAACTTCAGGAAGTTTAGGAATAAACGTTTTTTCCTATGCTATGGGAAGTATTATGGTGCATAAAACAAACCCCCATCAGAAGCTCCACTCGTTTGGCTTTCAACATGTTGAACCAGAACAAAAAACACATATGGTACAAGCCGTTTTTAATAAGGTTGCACACAAATATGACCTGATGAATGACCTCATGAGCCTCACACTTCATCGAAAATGGAAAGATCATTTTGTGAATTTCCTTGCCGTAAAGCCAAATTTTCAGCATTTGGATATGGCCGGAGGGACTGGTGATATCAGTGATAGGATTAGACAAAAGCTACTCAAACTTGGACTTGAAGGAAAGATAACGCTTTGTGATCTAAACCACGATATGCTGACCCATGCTCATACATCAAAAGATCTAAGCCTTCGCCCGGCACCTGTTTGCGCAAATGCTGAAATCTTACCGTTTTGTGATGATGCTTTCGACGGCTACACCATCGCTTTTGGCATCCGAAATGTCACTCACATTGATGCGGCCCTTGCAGAAGCTTATCGTGTACTTAAGCCTGGCGGACAGTTTTTATGTCTTGAGTTTAGTAAGGTAACATGGCCATTTTTTAGCTCTGCATATAAGTTTTATACGTTAAAATGCATCCCCATGTTGGGTAAACTCGTTGCTAACGATGAAGCCTCTTACAGATATTTGGCCGAAAGCATTGATAAATTCATGCCACCGTTGATGTTTAAAGACAAACTTTCAAAGACGGGGTTTAAAAATGTAACATACAATAATTTATCTGGCGGCATTGTTGCCATACATTGCGGATGGAAATAAGGAGCATCATGAATACTCATCTTCATATCAACATGCAAAAACTTCCCCATGGCGAAAACCTCCCATTACCTAGCCATGCAACATCGCAGTCGGCTGGTCTTGACCTGATGGCCGCTATTGATGAGTCTATCGTTCTGCCTTCGCTTCAACGCACACTTGTTCCCACAGGCTTTATCTTACACCTTCCTGACGGCTATGAAGCCCAAGTTCGCCCTCGTTCAGGCTTAGCTCTCAAAAATGGCATCAGCGTTTTAAACACTCCTGGCACCATCGATAGTGATTATAGAGGTGAAGTAAAAGTTATCCTGATCAATTTTGGTGAAGAGCCATTTACCATTGAACGAGGCATGCGTATTGCACAGATGGTTATTGCACCGGTCTGCCGCGTTACGCTCGTTGACGCGACACAAGATCTAGCCGCGCTAAATGCCCCTCATCGTGGCGGCGGGTTTGGTTCTACGGGCCTCTAACTCTAGCAATCGCTCAAAATATTGAGCCAAGAAATTTAGATTCTGAAAAACCACTCCCGAAAAATCATAGCTCACCTATAAGCAATAAGGGTTTTGGGAGCGGGCCCTCAGCAGATGAAATCATCTATCTTGTGGGGTTTTTTGATTGGCGCTTCTAATCGCCTGTCATAAGGCGGTCGATTAACTGCCCGACTGTAGGAATAAAACCGTTTTGATAAAACGGGTCTTCTGCAAAACGGTAAGCCCCGTGACCAGCAAACATTAAATGCTGCTCAACATTGCCACCATGGCTAATTTCTTGAAGCGTTTTTTGAATGCAAAATGACCTCGGATCTGCCTTCTTACCGGTCGTTCCAAGCTCGTTTTGTGCCCAATTGCTGAAACGGCACTGACTCAAACAACCCATGCAATTGATTTGATCCGTCAAAATCTCGTTAGCCTTATTGGAATCAACAAAAATGAGTGTCGAGTCTGGCGTCCTCAACGCCTCGGAAAATCCCTGATTAACCCATTGTTCAGCGCGCTCTTTATCAATACGCGTTAAATAAACAGGGCGCCCTCTTGGTCCTACCAAAAACTGCACATCATGCTCGCCAATAGGCGTCACAGTAAAGGCAACCTGCCGTTGATTGCGTTGGTCAAGCTCTTCCAAAAATGGGTTAACAACCGCTGAGGAATAAAATCCTGTTGGGCTGAAATTATTAAGCTTGATTTCACCTTTTTTTAAAGTTAACAGCTTTTTCTTCCACGCCAATGAAATAGGGCTTTCTTGGGTAAGCAGTGGACGAGTGCCAAACTGAAAAGCAATAGGCCCGATCTGTGGATTATCGATCCACTCTTCCCACTCTCGCACATACCAAACACCACCCGCCATAATTATTGGCACATGAGATAAGCCAAAGCTGTTCATCGTTTCCCTTAGAGCTTTCACGCGCGGCATGGGTTGCTCGGGTTTTAAAGGATCTTCGCTGTTACTTAACCCATTGTGCCCCCCGGCAAGCCACGGGTCTTCATAAACCACGCCACCTAGCCATTCTGGGAATTTATTATAGGCTCGCCTCCAAAGGATGTTAAAGGCTCTAGCTGAAGATACGATGGGGTAATAATACACACCGTAGCTTGCTGAAATCTGAGCGATACGAAAGGGCATACCTGCACCGCACGTAACCCCATGAATTAGGCCCTTGGCGCCTTCAAGCACACCATGCAAAATGGGCTCTACTGCTGCCATCTCCCAAAGGACATTCATATGAAGGCGGCCTTGACCATTCGCACGTTCATGAGCCACTTGAGCTTGAGAGATGCCACCTTGGATTGCAAAAGTGATCAACTCTTGGTGGCGTTCCCGCCTAGTTTTCCCTTTATACACAATTGGTAGGAGCTGATCATTTTCATCGTAGAAATCAGCGTTCACAGCCGAAAATGTTCCCACACCACCAGCGGCGGCCCAAGCGCCAGAGCTTTCTCCATTAGACACAGAAATCCCTTTTCCACCTTCCACAAGCGGGAGAACCTCTCGGCCTGACATCAAAACTGGTTGAAGTTTCTTCATACCATCACGACACAACTATATTTGACAAGTCGTTCCCCTACGAACTTACACTATCTTCAATAGATTTCATGCTCAACTTGATCTTGCCACGCTCATCATGACCGATCACTTTAACTTTCACAACATCACCAACTTTAACCACGTCAGCAACTTTAGCTGGTCTGCCCGCTGAAAGTTCGGATATATGCACTAAGCCATCCCGTGTCCCAAGGAAGTTCACAAAAGCACCAAATTCCATCACCTTAACAACTTTGCCCGAGTATACTTCTCCAATTTCTGGTTCACAAGCAATAGCTTTAACTCTGGCCAATGCGGCGTCCAACGCCTCACTATTTGTGCTTGAAATACGCACTGTTCCATCATCGTCGATGTCAATCTTAGCACCAGTCGTCTCGCAAATCTCACGAATAACCTTACCACCCGTTCCAATGACTTCACGAATTTTATCTTTTGGAATACTGATGGTCACAATCCTAGGCGCATTTGAACTGACGGCCTCACGAGATCCATCAATACCCTTCGCCATTTCCTTCAAAATATGCAACCTGCCCTCGCAAGCTTGCTCTAGGGCCTGCTTCATAATTTCTTTAGTTATGCTCGTAATTTTGATATCCATCTGAAGAGCCGTCACACCATCTTGGGTACCAGCCACTTTAAAGTCCATATCACCAAGGTGATCTTCATCACCTAAAATATCCGACAGGACAGCAAACTTTTTCCCTTCTTTAATAAGCCCCATCGCAATACCAGCAACAGCTTTTGGCAAAGGAACACCAGCATCCATCATTGACAATGAAGCTCCACATACTGTGGCCATAGAGGATGAACCATTGGACTCTGTAATTTCCGAAACCACACGGATGGTATAAGGAAACGCATCACGATTCGGCAACATCGGACGAATGGCACGCCATGCTAAACGACCATGGCCTATTTCGCGACGCCCTGGGCTTGAGAGGCGGCCAACTTCACCGACAGAAAATGGTGGGAAGTTATAGTGCAGCATAAAATGCTCTCTATATTCTCCCTCCAACGCATCGATGATTTGTTCATCTTGCGCTGTTCCCAAAGTTGCGACAACCAATGCTTGTGTTTCACCGCGTGTAAACAATGCCGACCCATGGGTTTTAGGAAGCAAACCAACCTCAGAAACAATAGGACGAATGGTTTTGGTATCACGGCCATCAATACGCTGGCCAGACTTAAGAATGTCTTGACGAACAATCTGCGCTTCAAGAGCTTTAAACGCTGAACCAATCACGACAGAATCAAATCCTTGCTCAGTGAATTTTTCAATGGCTTGAGATTTAGCTGCATCAATTTTTTTGTAACGATTTTGTTTAACTTTTTCCTTATAAGCCTCACGAAGGGTAGCCTCAAATTCAGCTTCTAAGGCTTCTTTCATCTTAGCAACTTCTGCTGACTCTTCAGGAATTTCCCATGGCTCGTGTGCACACTCTTCAGCCATCTGAATGATGAGATCAATAACAGGCTGATAATTCTCATGACCAAACATAACGGCATCAAGCATAACTTTTTCAGATAACTCTTTGGCCTCTGACTCAACCATAAGAACGCCTTCTTGGGTACCAGCCACGACTAAGTCAAGGTCAGACTCTTCTAACTGCTCAACCGTTGGGTTTAAAATAAACGTTCCATCTTTATACCCAACCTTTACGCCACCAACTGGCCCTAAAAATGGGAGACCAGATAATGTCAAAGCAGCCGAAGCACCAACCAGTGCAACGATATCCGAGTCATTCTCTAAATCATAACTTAAGACGGTACAAACAACCTGTACTTCGTGATGAAAGCCTTCCACGAAAAGCGGCCGGATAGGACGATCAATGAGCCTGGAAACCAATGTTTCTTTCTCACTGGGCCTACCTTCTCGCTTGAAAAAACCGCCTGGGATCTTTCCAACTGAAAAGCTTTTTTCTTGGTAATGAACACTAAGCGGTAAAAAATCAATACCTGGAGTTGCGGCCTTTGCGCCAACTACCGTGCACAAGACTGACGTCTCACCGTAAGTTGCTACAACCGATCCTGTAGCTTGGCGAGCAATTTTGCCGGTTTCAAGCTTAAGCTGACGACCACCCCAATTGAGTGTTTTTGTTATGATGTTAAACATAGATATCTGTAATTCCTTGTATGTATTTTAGCAAAAAAGGGGCCAAGCCCCTTTATTCGCACCGATTAACGACGTAAGCCTAATCTTTGAATAAGATCCTCATATCGGCTTTGATCTTTACTTTTTAGATAGTCCAATAACCGGCGCCTTTTACTGACCATAGAAAGGAGCCCTCGGCGTGAGTGAAAATCTTTCTTATGAGTGCCTAAATGCTCCGTTAAATTCTTAATCCGCTCAGATAAGACTGCCACTTGGACCTCTGGAGAACCAGTATCTTTATCGCCACGGGAAAAATCTTTAATAACTTGTGTTTTCTTTTGTGCTTCAATCGACATCGTCAACCTCAATTATGTTAAATACTCTCTTTGGGTAAAGCTTTTGCCCTTCAGTCATACCTAATGCCAAAGCCTCTCCTCGAAAACAACACAAGATGACTTGACCTGGCTGGCATGCGCCATCAAAGTTTACGGCAACCGCTCGTCCTTTTATAAGGCCGCGGGCCGTTTCTTGATCCACGTGAATGACCGGGATGTCGTCCAGAGCATCGGGAATCAGTATAAAGCCATGACCTTGCCCAAGACTATGCCCGAGATTTTTTAGATAATCCAGAGAAATCGCATTCTGAACATCAATTTTACCAATTTGGACCCGACGCAAGCGATTAACGCAGCCTAAAGCCTCCAAGGATTGTGCTAAATCCCTTGCTAAAGACCGCACATACGTCCCCTTCGCACAGTGAACTCTAAACCATGTTTCAGCTTCTCCAGCACCTTTTAGTATCTCAAACTCATAAACCTCAACTTCTCTTGAAGGTATTGCCACCTTAATACCCTGCCGCGCCAACTTATAGCACCTATCCCCATTCACTTTAATGGCCGAATATTGCGGCGGAACTTGTTGGATCTTTCCTCGAAAAAGAGGCAAAGATGCAGCAATAGCCTCAGCTGTCGGGATAACGGTTGACCGCGCTAATTGCCGCCCTACAATATCATCTGTATCGGTTTCAATCCCCCAAACAATACTGAATTCATAAACTTTATGTGCCTGAAGGATATAAGGGACTGTCTTGGTAGCTTCCCCCAAAGCTATGGGCAAAACCCCGGTAGCATTCGGATCGAGAGTGCCAGCATGACCTACCTTTTTGGTTTTGGTTAACCGCCTTACCTCAGCAACCACGCCAGCCGATGAAATCCCCTGAGGTTTATCAATAATGATCCATCCATGCCACATTCATAAGTGTCCTTTTTGTCAAGCCGAGTTAACCTAAAGCGCGACTATCTTAAATACAATCGTTTTTTGTTAACCAACTCGCCATTAAAATCGTCATTAAAAAAAATTTTAATAAATTTCAATCTAATATCAGCGGGCTGCACCAGATTTATTGTTTCAACCTTAAGCAATGATTGACAGGCCGGAACAAAATGTGTCTTTGTTCTAAAAACACCTGTTCATTGAAAGTTTATGCCGTGGCACGTTTGCTCGTTAAACAACCCGAAGGATTCTGGGGTATTATTCTAGCAGAATTATGGGAGCGATTTAGTTTTTATGGACTCCGCTCGTTTCTAGTCCTTTTTATGACTCACCGATTACTTTACACCGACGACTTGGCCCTACGCACCTATGCGACCTTTATGGCCTTGATATACCTTGCGCCTCTTATTGGCGGCTATTTGGCAGACCGCTTCTTAGGCAAGAAGATATCTGTCGCCATAGGTATTTTCCATATGATTATTTGCTATAACATCTTATTTTTCCTAGATAGTCAGTATTTTAATCTTGGCCTAGCTTTTCTCGTATTGGGTACGGGTTATTTTAAGTCAAATATCGTCTCAATGGTCGGCAGCCAATTCACAAGCAACGACCCTCGCCGTGACTCAGGATTTACGTATTTTTACACAGCTGTAAATCTTGGCGCACTACTCGCCCCCCTATGTGGGTTCTTTGCCCAAAAACCAGACTTGATCTTCAAAATCATCAACCGCCTGTCTGGCAACACATCCCCAATTAGCGCAGGCAGCACACCATATTGGGAAGTAGGTTTTTTTATTGCCGGACTGGTTATTTTAATTAGCTTTGTAGTTTTCATTTTTTTTGGCAACAAAGCAAAGATTGCTGAGAATGAGTTGGTTATTGCAACACCCACTTGGCTTAAGAGCACCATTAGCATCTTAACGCTTGCTTTTGTGATCCCCATATACTTTATAATTCAAAACCACAGCCTCATGGATGTCATTGTTATTTCTGCTGGCATCATTTCTGTAGTATACTGGATTGTCATAAGCTTACGCTGCCCCATTTATCAGAAAAACGCCCTACTGGTATGCCTAGGCCTTATGCTCTGCAATATGTGCTTTATGGCTATATTAGAGCAAGGCGGTGGCTCCATAGCACTATTCATCGAACGCAATATCAACAAAGAGATTTTCGGCCTAACCATCCCATCTTCTGTTTTTCAAGGGATTAATCCGCTATTTGTCACTCTTATGGGCCCTATGTTTGCCATACTCTGGAACAGGCTGTCCTTGAAAGGCAAGAACATAGGCGCACCTATGCAGTTTGGCCTTTCTCTTGCGCAAATTGGCATTGCCCTGTTGATTTTATCACTGGGCTGTTTCTTATCAAAATCAACCGGCATTGTTCCTTTAGGATGGCTCCTTTTGTCTTCTTTTTTTATCTCATCAGGAGAGTTATTTATTTCACCCATCGGACTATCCTTAATAACGCGCATTGCGCCGACTAAATACACGAGCGCCATGTCTGCCATATGGTTCTTATCGTATGCATTTGCAAATTACATAGGCGGAACGTTCGCCCAGCTCTTCATGAGCGTCCCCAGTAACGGTAGCAGCCCGATCGAACCAAAAACCTCCATACTGGTATATAGCAACGCCTTTAACACAATGGGATTAACAGCATTACTATTTGGCCTTGTAACCATGCTAGCAGCATCACGGCTCAACAAAACCCTACAAAAGAATGCTGAACAAACCCATTAGGAGTTAACTTTATTCACAAAAAAAATCTTGCATTTGGAGGATTTTTTCTGTAATAAGTCTTTAAAAGGTGGGTTAAACCCACCTTTTTTTGTTGTTTGGAATAGATATAATGTCAATCATAGATCAAATTGTTCATATTTCTGAAGGCGCGCTCGAATCAATGGGCTACGAAATTGTTCGTGTTCTGTTGTCTGGTAAGCATCGTCCTACGTTACAAGTCATGATTGATAGATTAGACGGCCAGAATATCAGTATTGATGACTGCGTGAGCGTAAGCCACACGCTGTCAACCATTCTTGATGTTGAAGATCTCATCCAAGAATCTTACCACTTAGAAATAACCTCACCAGGATTAGATCGCCCTCTCACAAAACTACCTCACTTTGCAAAATTTATTGGCTCTTACATTAAGCTTGAAACCAAGCTCCCCATCAATGGACAACGGAAATTTCAAGGAAAAATTGCCAACGTAGACGGATCTACAATTTTGCTAGAAATTTTGCTTGAAGATGGTACGCATACTGTGAATACCTTTGACTATGCAGACGTACTAAAATCAAAAATTTTTCATGAACCACCCTCTTCTGCTCGCCAGAAAACTAATAAACCTAAGGAAAAAAGATGACACAATTTTCATCTCGAATTATTCGACAGGACCTCTTAAATGTCGCCGATACTGTTGCACGCGAGAAAGGCATTGATCGCGACAGCGTTATCGAAGCTATGGAAATGGCGCTGCAAAAGGCAGCTCGCGCAAAATATGGTTTTGAGATTGATTTAAGGGTTTCCATTGATCGTCTAAGCGGTGAGATCATTTTAAATCGCATTCTAACAGTTGTTGAAGAAGTTCATAATCCAAGTACGGAAATTTCTTTAGCCGAGGCCCAATTAAAGTCCCCAAGCAACCAGCTTGGTGACGAGCTGAAAGATCCACTCCCACCGATGGATTTTGGACGTGTTGCGGCACAAACAGCAAAGCAGGTTGTTGTGCAGCGCGTCAGAGATGTTGAACGTGAAAAACAATATGAAGAATTTAAAGATAAAATTGGTGATGTTGTTAACGGCCTCATAAGGCGAGTCGAATACGGCAACCTCTTTTTAGACCTTGGGCGCGGCGAAGGATTGTTGCGCAGAGATGATCTCATTCCTCGAGAAACATACAGGGCAGGAGATCGTATCCGCGCTTACATCTATGATGTACGCAAAGAAACAAAGGGCCCTCAAGTCTTTTTATCTCGAAACCACAACCAATTCATGGTCAAGCTGTTTGCTCAAGAAGTCCCAGAAATATACGATGGCGTTATTGAGATTAAATCTGTCGCCCGCGATCCTGGCAGCCGAGCAAAAATTGCCGTTTTTACAGCAGATCACTCCATCGACCCTGTAGGCGCCTGTGTTGGCATGAGAGGAAGCCGAGTTCAAGCCGTAGTCAATGAACTACAAGGCGAGAAAATTGACATCGTCCCCTGGTCTTCTAACCCAGCAACATTTGTTGTGAATGCATTAGCGCCTGCTGAAGTCATTAAAGTAGTCATGGACGAAGAGGCTGGAAGAATTGAAGTTGTTGTTCCCGATGAGCAACTCAGCCTTGCCATTGGTAGGCGCGGCCAAAATGTCCGTTTGGCCTCTCAACTAACTGGTTGGACTATCGACATCCTAACAGAAAAAGAGGAGTCCGAGAAAAGGACCGAAGAGCTGAAGACAAAATCCGCACACTTTATTGAAGCTTTGAATGTGGATGAGGTTGTGGCTCACTTGCTTGTTGGAGAAGGCTTTTCTACAGTTGAAGAAATTGCCTTTGTTCACCCCGATGATCTTCGCAGCATAGAAGGCTTTGACGATGAAATTGCTGGGGAACTTCAAGCTCGCGCTCAAAAGAACCTGAAAGAAACTGAAGCAAAGTTGACTCAAGCCTATAAGGATCTCGGCGTCGAAGAAAGTATGCTCGAGTTGGGAGCCCTTACACCAGCTATGTTGGTAAAGTTAGGTGAGAACAAAATTAAAACGCAAGATGATTTTGCAGAACTAGCTGTCGATGAAGTCAAAGAAATTCTGTCAGGATTTAATATCCATGACGAAACAATTGGTGCTATCATCATGAAAGCTCGCGCAAAATGGTTCGAGGATCCCGCTTCTTAAAAACGGCGAGATGTCTCATTTAAAGGTGAATAAAAAACATGGCAGACAAAGATAATCCAGAAACGAAAATAACCCTTGGTTTATCTAAACAGATAGACCTTAAAAAAAATCCTGAATCTGGTCAGGTTAGGCAGAGCTTTTCCCATGGCCGAAGCAAGACGGTAACGGTTGAAGTTAAGAAAAAGCGCTTTGTTTCCCAAACCGATGCGGGTGCTCCTCAACCAGCGGATAGAGCTGATTCAGCCCAATCACAAGGACGATTAACCAATAAGGAATGGGATACGCGCCTTAAGGCCCTCCAAACAGCCAGAAAGGCTGAGACTGAAGATACTTTCGTTGAGTCAGAAGAACTCCATGAGGAGAAACAAGTCAAGGTCGGCACACCGGTTTATGATACAGCTAAACCCGCTGCCGCCCCTATCGATGCAGAAATTACAGAACCTTTAGTTGAAAAACCTAAGTCTACGGCAACACAGCATCCACGACATGGGAGCCTTCCTAAAACTATTCGTGAAGATGACGAAGAAGACGAAGAACGCAACAATCGTTCGCCCTCTGTTGAGCAAAAACGCGTTGCTCCTGTAACTCGTCGGGACGAAAAAAGAAGGCCAAGCAAAGTATCGATAAATTCTCTCGATGATGACGGGGAAGAAAAGACTCGCACACGCAGCCTAGCTTCTATGCGACGTGCAAAAGAAAAATTCAAGAATCGCTTACAGCATGACGATCCCTCAGCTCAGAAAATCATTCGTGAAGTTATCGTTCCTGAAACTATCAGCGTACAAGACCTTGCCAATCGCATGGCCACACGTGGTGCAGATGTTGTCAAAAGCCTCATACGTATGGGGATGATGGTTACGATTAACCAATTTATCGATGCGGATACAGCTGAAATTATTATTACAGAATACGGCCATAAAATTAAACGCGTATCAGATGCTGATGTTGAATTTGGCATCAAAGGCGAAGAGGACAATCCGCAAGATCTTCGCCCACGCGCACCGGTTGTTACCATCATGGGTCACGTTGATCACGGTAAAACCTCCTTGCTGGACGCACTTAGGAAAACAGATGTTGTCAGCTCAGAAGCCGGCGGTATCACACAACACATTGGCGCCTATCAAGTCACGATGTCGAGTGGCAAAAAAATCACGTTTATTGATACCCCCGGTCACGCAGCCTTTACTGAAATGCGCGCTCGTGGAGCCAACGTTACTGACGTTGTCGTTTTAGTTGTGGCAGCGGATGATGGCATCAAAGAACAGACCATCGAAGCGATTCGCCATGCGAAAGCTGCCAAAGTACCAATTGTGGTTGCCATCAATAAAGTTGATAAACCTGACGCGCAACCTGATCGTGTTCGTATGGAACTCCTGCAACATGAAATTGTTGTAGAGAAATTAGGGGGCGATGTTTTGGATGTCGAAGTTTCGGCTAAAACATCCATCAATCTTGAGAAGCTTGAAGAAGCCATTTTGCTTCAATCAGAAATTCTAGATCTTAACGCCAACCCAAGCCGCCCAGCAGAAGGTATTATTATTGAGGCCAAAATGGAACGTGGCCGCGGAGCTGTTGCCACGGTTTTGGTACAAAAAGGCAGCCTCAAAATTGGTGATATTTTTATTGCAGGCAATGAATGGGGCCGCGTACGCGCCCTTGTAGACGAGAGGGGCAATAAGAAAGACCGTGCTGGCCCAAGCGTCCCCGTTGAGGTTGTAGGCTTAACTGGCGTTCCTTTAGCTGGGGACGATTTCATAGTCCTGGGTGATGAAACCAAAGCGCGCCAAATTGCTGATTATCGAAAGCAACGCCAGCGCGAACACTTAGCAGCAAGCAGAGGCCGCGGCACCATGGAACAAATGATGTCACAGATTGCTGCTGGCGAAACCAAAGAATTACCTGTTTTAGTCAAATCGGATGTTCAAGGTTCATTGGAAGCCATTATTGGTAGTTTGGAAAAAATTACTGGATCCAACGAAGTATCTGTTCGCATTCTTCATGCAGCTGTCGGCGGGATCAATGAAAGTGATGTGACCTTAGCAAGCGCCTCTAATGCCATTATTGTTGGCTTCAATGTCCGCGCTAACCCACAAGCACGCGATTTGGCAAAAAGAGACGAAGTTGATATTCGCTATTACTCAATCATTTATAATGTCATTGATGATATTAAAGCCGCCCTCAGTGGATTGCTCAGCCCAATCATGAAAGAAAAGTTCTTAGGCTACGCTTCCATCAGAGATGTTTTCAATATTACCAAAATTGGCAAAGTTGCTGGCTGTATGATAACCGAAGGAATTGTCAAACGCGGTGCCAAAGTTAGACTGTTGAGAGATAACGTAGTCATACACGAGGGCAGCTTAAAAACCCTCAAGCGCTTTAAGGACGAAGTCAAAGAAGTTAAAGATGGATTCGAGTGCGGAATGGCCTTTGAAAACTATCATGACATACGCGCTGGTGATGTGATCGAATGCTTCGAAATTGAAGAAATCGCTCGTACTCTGGAATAAAGATAATGGCTCTATCCACACGTCAACTTAAAGTTGGGGAACTCGTTAAACGAATTCTCGCCACCAATATACATGACCTTGAATTCTATAAGATTGACCCAATGTCAGTTAGCGTTATGGAGGTGAAGATGAGCCCAGATTTGCGGCATGCACATGTTTATCTTTCCATTCACGCGGCAGAAGAACCCGAAAAAATTTTAACCGCGTTTAATGCGCTTGCTCCAGTCATCCAGAAAAAAATCGCCGTCGAATTAAGATTAAAATTCACCCCTAAGATGCGCTTTATTCTTGATACTACCCTTGAACAATCTTGGAAAATCGATCAACTGCTTAATAATTAGGAAGCTTTAAGCCAAAAACCTCCACCATAGATGGAGGTTTTTCATTATACAAGCACACGATTATTAACTATTCCTTCATAATTCTTTAACTATTTTATTTGTATGTTTTGGAAATACATAGGTTTTCCAATGAGAAAAAATAATACCATTTTTATATACTCTACCCTGGCCTTAACGCTGATAACGCTTCTCGTTTCAATCTTAATGATTGGCGACACTAAAGAAACTTTGGTATCACTCTATAATTCAAACGATGCCGATGAAGCCAATAATCTCATGCGTTTGGCCTCAGAGTATGAAATAAAACAAGAACTCTCCAAAGCTGCGGAAAGTTACTTGAACGCTGGCAATTATTTTGAAAAGGCTAAAAAGCTCGACGCAGCAGCTTTTGCTTTTAAAGTATCCGGACTTTTGTTTCAACGTCAAGCTGATGGGCAAAAAGCTCAAATAGCTTTTATCAGGGCTATCGAGATTTACATAGGGACGAATTGCAATCACAAGGTTAGGGAAATAAGAAAAACTATGGCTGGCCTCCCTAACCTTTCTACCGATGTAGACAACCATCAGATAAAAAATAGCTCTGATACCAACCACAAGCTTGAGCCACTTCAAGCCAATTTAAGCTCCGATAATACACACCCATTGGGGCTTTAGTGCCCCAATGGATAAAATGTTAACTTTATTAAAGTTATGAGTTTTCGTTGTTCTCAGTCACTGATGCTTCAACGGAAGGAGCTTCAGGCATTTTGACCGAAGCTGGCGCTTGAACATTAGCGGCTTCCGCAGCTGCTACTGTTCCCGATGAATCCTTTCGAATGCCCTGCTTTTCAGCAATACGAGCGCTCTTTCCTGTACGACCTCTTAGGTAATACAACTTAGCACGACGCACAGCACCTCTGCGCAAAACTTCGATGGTAATGTTTGGTGAATAAAGTGGAAAAACCCTCTCCACGCCTTCACCATATGACAATTTACGAACGGTAAAGGACGAATTTAAACCGGCATTCTTACGAGCAATGCAAACACCCTCATAGGCCTGTGTTCTTTCTTTTCCGCCTTCATCGGCGATCCGCACCCAGATTTTCAATGTATCGCCAGCCGAAAAGCTAGGGACCTTCTTGGTCTGAGTGAGCGATTCGATCTGCCTCTTTTCAAATTCTTCTAATAAATTCATTTCCGTATTCCTTCTTTTCAAAAAACTATCCATTATTCCTTAGAATGACAATATCTTTCCCATAAATCAGGGCGTCTTTGTTTGGTAAGGGTTTCAGCTTGCTCGAGCCTCCATTGAGAAATGAGCCGATGATGACCAGAGAGTAATACATCTGGAACCTTGCGGTCATTCCATAATTGAGGTTTGGTGTATTGAGGGTACTCCAGTAAATTCTTGCGGAAACTTTCCTCCTCAAGAGAGTCTGCCTTGCCGATCACATCGTCCAACAATCTAACCACACCGTCCACAAGAACCATGGCCGCGACTTCTCCACCCGACAAAACATAATCGCCGATGCTCACTTCCTCCAGCGGCCACTCTTCCAAGACCCGTTCATCGATCCCCTCATAATGACCACAAAGCACGACAACATTCTGTTCAGCCGCCAAGCTATCAAGCTTCTCTTGAGTCAATGGCTTGCCCCTGGGTGATAGATAAATGTATTTTGGATTTGTGAGCTGACCTGAAACGTGCTCTAAAGCTCGATGAACAACATCAGCTTTAAGAACCATACCAGGCCCACCACCAAACGGCGTATCGTCCACAGCATTATGGCGACTTTGAGAAAAATCACGAATGTTATATGTTTTCAATGACCACATACCATTGTTCAGTGCTTTTCCTGCAATAGAATGCCCTAATGGCCCTGGGAACATTTCAGGAAAAAGAGTGAGAATGTGAGCTGTCCAACTCATTCTTCACCTTCCATGGCTTTGTTATTTTTATCATTCGCAATCAGCAGTGATTCGCGCTCGATAATAACATGCCTACCCTTTATGTTAACGACCGGAACATCCTCCCGACTGAAAAGGATCGTTGCCACGCCTTGGCCAGCGTCCAAATCAATTTCCAGGAAATCGCCCCCACCAAAATTAGCTACCTGCTTGATAATTCCAACTTTCTCACCGGCACGATCAATGGCATCGAGGCCAATTAAATCCACATAGTAATACTCATCCTCTGGAATTTGAGGCAGCTCATGACGGTGTATGGACAAGTTTTGCCCTTTCAGCTTTTCCGCTTGAGTCCTGTCTGTAATCTCGTCACAGGAGATGACCAAATAGGGTGGATGGCTCTCCTGAACATGCAAGCATGTTAGCGCCATCCCACTTTCGGTAAGTAAAGTACCGAACTGGGCAATATTTTGAGGATGTTGGGTGTAGCTTTTTACTTTGAGCAACCCTTTAATTCCTTTTACGCCAACAATTTTCCCAACACAAACCAGACCCATGAAGTTACTGAGCAGCCTCTTCCACAGTAGCTTCAGAAGCTGGCTCTGAAGACGCTTCCTCAGGAGCAGCTTCCTTAGCCGCAGCAACGGCAGCTTCAGCGGCTTCCTTTGCTTTTAAGACAGCATCTTGAGCAGCCTTAAGTCTTTCTTGTGCTTTTTGCTTTGGAGCGGATTTATTTGGTGTCTCACGAATGGCGGGCATAGCAATTACGCCAGCTTGCCCCAAAAATTTTGCAACACGATCTGTTGGCTGAGCCCCTACAGACAACCAATGCTTGATGCGATCAGTGTTCAATACGATTCGATCTTGTGCCCCTTGGGCAAGCATTGGGTTATAGGCACCCACTTTCTCAATAAAGCGGCCATCACGAGGGCAGCGCACATCTGCAACAACAATCCTGTAATAAGGGCGCTTTTTTGCACCACCACGAGCCAAACGAATTTTTAATGACATTTCTTCTCCTAATAAATAACTAACATTTATCGAAACAAAAGGTTATTGAGGCCATTTTTTAAAAACCCCTTCCCCTTACCCATGCCACCCATCTTTTTCATGAGGGTAGCCATATCTTGAAATTGCTTTAAAAGGCGGTTGAGATCCTGCACTAACATACCCGCCCCTGACGCAATACGCCTTTTGCGAGAAGCGTTAAGCAACTTTGGATTGCGACGCTCTTGCGGAGTCATTGAGCGAATGAGGGCCAATTGCCTCGCCACCATACGATCATCAATACCAGACTCTTTGATTTTGTCCTGAAACTTTGAGATACCCGGCAAGAAATTAATCAAACCAGATAGACCACCCATTTTAGACACCTGCTGTAACTGCTTAGCTAGATCATTAAGATCAAACTGTCCCTTTGACATTTTTTTAGCTAGCTGCTCGGCCTCTTCTTGGTCAATCATCTCAGCAGCTTTTTCAACTAAGCTAACGACATCGCCCATACCCAAAATGCGACTAACAATACGATCAGGATGAAACACATCCAGCTGGTCGACCTTCTCACCCAATCCAACAAACTTAATGGGGCGACCTGTCACTACCTTCATAGAAAGCGCAGCACCGCCCCTGGCATCGCCATCCACACGCGTTAAAATCACTCCGGTTAGCTCTATGCATTCATCAAATGCTTTAGCCATTGTCACAGCATCTTGCCCAGTCATTGCATCGGCAACTAACAGAACTTCTGTTATAGGCATGCTGGCATAAATTGCTTTGAGCTCATTCATCAGCTGTTCATCGATATGCAAACGACCGGCCGTATCAATAATTAAAACATCAACAGCGCTTTTCTTAGCTTGATCGTAAGCCCTTCGGACAATGTCCACAGGCTTTTGGTCCGCCACAATAGGCAGGCTGAGCAGGCTATTCTGCTGAGCTAAAATCTCTAGCTGCTCCTGTGCCGCAGGTCTGTACACGTCAACAGAAGCCATCAGAACCTTCTTACGTTCTTTTTGGGCCAAATATTTAGCTAGCTTCGCCACAGAAGTTGTTTTACCAGAACCTTGCAACCCAACCACCATCATCACCACAGGTGCTGGCGCATTGAGATTAATGGGTGAAGCTTCGCCTCCAAGCAACTGAATCAAATGATCATTTACGATTTTAACAACCATTTGGCCGGGTGTGATGCTTTTTAAAACCTCTTGGCCAACAGCTTTCTCTTTTATATCTTGGATAACTTGTTTGACGACCGGCAAGGCAACATCAGCTTCCAACAACGCGATTCTGATTTCGCGCATGGCTTCATTCACATCGCCCTCATTCAGAGCCCCACGACCCTTCAGACGATCAAAAATTACACCCAGCCTGTTACTTAATCCATCAAACATTTTTACACAACAAAAAATGCGCCAGCGGATAAAACTTATCGACTGACGGAAATAAACACCCCACCTTATTAGACGCCTCAACCCAAAAAGTCAACCTCTTAGCATTTTCTTAACAAAAGATTCTTTACAATCTTTAAAAATGGCAGGTGAGAAATGATTGGCAGTTTTTATAAAACTCAAGCAACATTCGCGCAAAAATGCTTCAGATCTGGCGTAAAAACCGTCCTTGCAGGTTTAGCATTGAGCGCATCATTAAGCCAAAATGTTCACGCTAAAGCACCACGCACAGATTTATCTGTGGCTACAGCTGTGACTGGAGCAGCCCCTTCAAGTCAATTTTGGAGTAGTAGCAGTCCCTCTGATTTAGGCCCACCAAAACCATTTCCACTAAGCATTGCCCCACCTCAAGCCACGGCCATACCAACAGACACTCGTAACGCCACCTTAAACTACGCAAGAAACAAAAGCATCCAATTACTTGGGTCTGTTGAATCAAATTTAACACATATGGCCGATTTTCTTGAAACAGTATCACTCAGCAATCGCATTTTTGCAAAAGTTAAATCAGCTGGAGAATGGGCCTATAATAACCCTTTTAAAACAACCCTTTTGGCTGGAAACACTGCCGGCCTCGATAACGTACGATAAGTTTCGCTAAATTGGAAAGGTGAGTGCTACCTTTAATAAAGATTAGAGAAGAGGAGCACTCGATATGAGAATAGATGAACAAGTTAACAAAGTCATTAGTGTAAATGAAGT
>Ga0066256_1001144_pt1 | contig 40077 bp, 46 predicted proteins | sample ThiBio_1000_biof_FD_87107 | JGI IMG/M metagenome (GOLD analysis project Ga0066256, IMG submission 87107) | Wastewater bioreactor microbial communities from Cape Town, South Africa - Thiocy_expt_1000_biof (version 2) | ecosystem: Engineered > Bioreactor > Thiocyanate-remediating >... | reverse complement strand
AAAGCCCGGAAGACTGCCCGAATCGGCAATCACCGTTCAAATCGACACCACCCTTCATCGCTCGGAAACCGGCATCAAACATGGCTTACAGCGATTCATTCCTCAATTTAACCGGACAGTAGTGAGGGAAGTATGTTTTTCAACCATGAAGAAAGGACAACCATGTTGCATGAAGTGAGCGGCGATATCCTCCTGTCCCGGGCGGACGCGATTGCCCATGGCGTCGCGCCGAACGACGGCCACAATCAGGGCTTGGCGCTGGCCTTGCGTGAGAACTGGCCGGCCATGTACAAGGACTTCCGGCATTATTGCCAGACCACGCATCCCAAGGCCGGCGCCATCTGGGCATGGGCCGGTGCGGACGGCAAGCGCGTCGTGTCACTGTTCACCCAGGAGGCGGCTTACGAGCATGGCGCCAAGCCGGGGCGCGCTTCCGTCGAACATGTCAATCACGCGTTGAAGGCCCTGCGCAAATGGGTCGAGACGGAAGGCGTGCGCAGCCTTGCGTTGCCACGGGTGGCGACCGGTGTCGGCGGGATGGACTGGGCCACGGTGCAACCGCTGATCGAAAAGCATCTGGGCGATCTTGCGCTGCCGGTATACGTCTATGCGACCTACCACCCCGGGGTGACGGCAGCCGAGGCAGCGTGATCGGTCATGGGCCAGGAAATCGCCCGTACGGCCTTTTCGGAAGCCGACCACCGTGCGTGCGCGACGCGTCTCGCGGAGGAAACCACCCTGCTGCGCGCGCTCGCCGACGCGCAGGGTTTTGCGGCGGGGCCGTTCGTGGCGGGTTTCGAGCTCGAAGCCTGGCTGCTCGATCATGCCGGGCGCCCCAATCCTGTCAACGAGGCCTACCTGCGTGCGCTTGACGATCCCCTGGTGGTGCCCGAACTGTCACGCTTCAACGTGGAACTGAACGCGCCGCCGGTGGATATCGGGCCGGGGGTGCTGGCTGCGCTCGAGGAATCGTTGCTGGTCACGTGGGAGAAGTGCCAGCGCGTGGCGCACGGCATGGACACGGTGCTGGCGATGATCGGCATCCTGCCGACCATCCGCGATGTCGATCTCGATCTCGCCAACATGTCGGCGATGAAGCGCTTCGACGTCCTCAACGCGCAGGTGCTGCTGCAGCGCGACGGCGCCCCCATTGAGATCGACATCGCGGGCGAGGATGTGCTGTACCTGCGCCGTCACGACGTGATGCTGGAGGCCGCCACCACCTCGTTCCAGTTGCACCTGCAGGTGCCGTTCGACGCCGCGGTGCGCTATCACAATGCATCGCTCGCCTGCTGCGCGCCCTTGCTCGCTGCCGCAGCCAACTCGCCGTTGCTGTTCGGTCATCGCCTGTGGCAGGAGACACGCGTGCCGCTGTTCGAACAGGCGGTGGAGCTGGGTGGCCACCGCGGACTCGACGATCCGACCGTGCGTCGCGTCACCTTCGGGCGCGGATACGTGACCGACAGCCTGGTGGAAATCTTCGAGGAAAACCTCGAGCATTATCCGATGCTGCTGCCGATGCCGCAGACGGAAGAGCCGGCGCGCTTCCCTCACGTGCGCCTGCACAATGGCGCGATCTGGCGCTGGGTGCGGCCGCTGGTCGGTTTCGACGCGGCGGGCCGGCCGCACCTGCGGCTGGAGCAGCGCGTGCTGCCGGCGGGCCCCACGGCACTCGACATGATCGCCAACGCCGGGCTGTATTTCGGCCTGGTGCACACGCTCGCGCACCAGCGGGTCGAAGCGGACCTGCCGTTCGATGTCGCGCGCGCCAACTTCTACGCCGCTGCGCGTCATGGGCTCGACGCTGAACTGGTGTGGCTGGACGGCCGCCGTCAGCGGGCGCGCGACCTGCTGCTCGACGTGATCCTGTCGCAGGCGCGTGCGGGGCTCGCCGGATTTGGTCTATCCGCGGCCGAGATCGAACATTATCTCGGTGTGGTCGAGGCCCGCGTGCGCAGCGGGCAGACGGGAGCCGTGTGGCAGTTGCGGCGCCTGGCCCGGCTCGATGGCGACCTCGAACGCATGATGGACGACTATCTGGAGAACCAGCGCGCGGGCGCGCCGGTGCACGAATGGACCGTCTGACCCAACTCGACGCGCTGCCGTCCGGCCTGCTCGACCTGCCAGCCGCGCGCCTGCACGAAATTCTGCCGGGGCCTGCGCTCATCCACCTGCCGGGACGGCGTACGCCGCCGCTGTTTGTTTCGGTGCTGCTGCACGGCAACGAGGACACTGGCTGGCTCGCCGCCCGTGCGGTGCTGAAAAAATTTGCCGGCAGCGAACTGCCGCGTGCGCTGTCCCTGTTCGTCGGCAATGTCGCCGCGGCGCGCGCCGGGCTGCGACGGCTGGACGGCCAGCCCGACTACAACCGCGTGTGGCCGGGCGGCGAGGCGGCGCATGCCGTGGAGGCGGGGCTGATGCGGCAGGTGGTCGACGCCATGCGCGCGCGCGGCGTGTTCGCCAGTCTCGACATCCACAACAACACCGGCCTCAATCCGTACTATGCCTGCATCAATCGCCTGGAGCCGGATTTCCTGCACCTGGCGACGCTGTTCTCGCGCGTCGTCGTGTATTTCGTGCGCCCGCTCGGGGTGCAGTCGGCGGCGTTTGCCGAATTGTGCCCGGCGGTCACGGTGGAGTGCGGCAAGCCGGGTACTCCGGGCAGCGTCGAGCATGCCGCCGATTTCATCGAGGCCTGCCTGCATCTTGCCGAGTTCCCGGCGCACGCGGTGGCGCCGCAGGACATCGACCTGTTTCATACGGTCGCGACGGTCAAGGTACCGGACGCGGCGAGTTTCGGCTTTGGTGTGCCGGAGGTCGACATCGATTTCGTGCCGGAGCTCGACCATTACAACTTCCGCGAACTCGGTCACGGCGAGCTGTTCGGCCGGGTGCGGCCGGGCAGTGACGCCACCTTGCAGGTAACCGACGAAGCGGGTGCGGATGTCGGTGCGCGCGTGTTCGATTACCGCGACGGGCGTATCGTGCTGACGAAATGCCTGATGCCGGCGATGCTGACGCGCGACGAGCGCGTCATTCGCCAGGACTGCCTGTGCTACCTGATGGAGCGCCTCCCCTATCCGGGCTGATCAGCCGCGCGGATGATGCTGTGCGTGCAGTTGCTTCAAACGCTCGCGCGCGACGTGGGTGTAGATCTGCGTGGTGGAAATGTCGCTGTGGCCGAGCAGCATCTGCACCACGCGCAGGTCGGCGCCGTGGTTGAGGAGGTGGGTGGCGAAGGCGTGGCGCAGGGTGTGTGGCGAGAGCGCACGCTCGATGCCGGCGCCGCGTGCGCGGCGCTTGATGAGGTGCCAGAAGGCCTGGCGCGTCATGCCGGCACCGCGTGCGGTGACGAACACCGCGTCCGACAACTGTCCAGCCAGCAGCGCCGCGCGCGCGCCAGCGAGATAGCGGCGTAGCCAGACCACCGCCTCCTCGCCCAGCGGCACCAGACGATCCTTGCTGCCCTTGCCGGTGACACGCAGCACGCCGTCGTCGAGGTTGAGCGCGGCAAGCCGCAGCCCCACCAGCTCCGAGACCCTGAGCCCGGTGGCGTAGAGCGTTTCCAGCATCGCCCGGTCGCGTGTGTCGGCCGGTGCATCGCCCGCACACGCGGCGAGCAGGCGTTCGACGTCGGTTTCGGTCAGCGTCTTCGGCAGTGCGCGCGGCAGTTTCGGACTGTCGAGATTGAGCGTGGGATCGGCCGCGATGAGATTTTCGCGCAGGAGATAGCGATAGAAGCGCTTCAGGGTCGAGCTGTAGCGTGCCGCGCTGCGCGGCCGCGCCCGTTGCGCGAAGCGGTGCGCGAGCCAGGCCTCGACGTCGCCGGCCGCCGCCGTGGCGAGCGTGCGCGCGTGCGTTTGGGCGAGCCAGGCGGCGAAACCGCGCAGATCACGGCGATAGGCGGCGAGCGTGAGCTCGGCCAGACCGTCTTCCAGCCACAGGTGGTCGCAGAAGCGGTCGATCAGCGCGTCGTCAATCGGTGTCGGCACTACGGTTGCTCCCTCTCCCGCTTGCGGGAGAGGGTTGGGGAGAGGGAGCAGGCGGCTTGAACGGAGCTCGCCGCCCGCTCGTGCGCGAGCAGCCAGGTCTTGACTTCGAGCGGCGCTCCGCTCGATGCATGCATGAAGCCGCCGAGCGCGCCGTTCGCCGCGAGCACGCGGTGGCAGGGAATGATGATCGGCAGCGGATTGGCGGCGCAGGCCTGACCCACCGCGCGCGGCGCCGTGCCGAGCGCCCTGGCGAGTGCGCCGTAGGTGGTCGGCCGGCCGGGCGGAATCTGCAGCAGTGCGCGCCATACACGCAACTGGAACGGCGTGCCCTGGGGCACGTACAGGAGGTCGAAGACGTGCGCGGGGTCGTGCCAGTAGGCATCGAGTTCGCGGGCAAGTGCCTGCGCGCGGCTGTCGAGCCGGCGCGACACGGGCGTGTCCGCCGGCAGGAAGTCGAGCTCCGTCAGGGCGGCACCGGTGAAGTGCGCGCCGAGACGGCACGGCGGCGCGGCGAGAACGGCATCAAAATCCGCCATGGCCGGGCCTCGTTCAACCGACCTTGGGCAGCCGTTCCAGCGCCGCGCGGATGGCCTCCTCGGGGTAGACGAAGTCTTCCAGCGCGCCGCTGAAATAGCTGTCGTAGGCGGCCATGTCGAAGTGGCCGTGGCCGGACAGGTTGAAGAACAGCGTCTTCGCCTCGCCGCTTTCCTTGCAGCGCAGCGCCTCGTCGATGCACGCGGCGATGGCATGGTTGGACTCCGGCGCGGGAACGATGCCCTCGGTGCGCGCGAAGGTGACGCCCGCCTCGAAGGTGGCGAGCTGCGGCACCGCAATGGCCTCGATCAGTTTCTCATGGTAGAGCTGCGACACCAGCGCGGAATCGCCGTGGTAGCGCAGGCCGCCGGCGTGGATGCTGGGCGGCATGAAATCATGGCCGAGCGTATACATCAGCATCATCGGCGTGAGCTTGGCGGTGTCACCGAAGTCGTAGGCGTAATGACCGCGCGTGAGCGTCGGACACGAGGCCGGCTCGACCGCCACCAGACGCACCTCCTTGCCCGCCGCCTTGTCGGCGAAGAAGGGAAAGGCCGCGCCGCCGAAATTCGAGCCGCCGCCGCAGGGGGCGAATACCATGTCGGGATAGGCGCCGATCTTCGCGAACTGCTTCTTCGCTTCCAGGCCGATGACGGTCTGGTGCAGCAGCACATGGTTGAGCACCGAACCGAGGGCATAGTTGGTGTCGGCGTGGGTGGCGGCATCCTCCACCGCTTCCGAGATCGCCAGACCGAGCGAGCCGGGGTTGTTGGGGTCGGCCTCGAGGGCCGCGCGCCCGGCGTTGGTTTCCATGGAGGGGCTGGCGAACACCTCCGCGCCCCAGGTCTGCATCATCGAGCGGCGATAGGGCTTCTGGCCGTAGCTGACCTTGACCATGTACACGCGCACCTCGAGACCGAACATCTGGCCGGCCAGTGCCATCGAGCAGCCCCACTGGCCCGCGCCGGTCTCGGTGGCGATGCGCCGGATGCCGGCCTCTGCGTTGTAGTAGGCCTGCGCGACCGAGGTATTTACCTTGTGCGAGCCGGCCGGCGAGACGCCTTCGTACTTGTAGTAGATCTTCGCGGGCGTACCGAGCGCGGCCTCCAGGCGGTGCGCGCGGTACAGCGGGGAGGGGCGCCAGAGCTGATAGATTTCGCGCACTTTTTCCGGGATCGCGATCCAGCGCTCGGACGACACTTCCTGCTCGATGAGGCTCATCGGGAAGATCGGCGCCAGCGCCTCCGGGCCGATCGGCTTGCCGTCCGGGCCCAGGGGCGGCGCGGGCGGGTTCGGCATGTCGGCGACGACGTTGTACCAGTGGGTGGGAATCTCGGATTCGTCGAGCAGGATTTTCGTTTGTTGCATGGCGGTCGTCCTCCTTGTGGTGCCGTGAATGTGCAATGCGGGATGCAACTGACAATGATTGACGAGGTCGGCGCCGACGTCAAATGCGGTGGGTAAAAGAAAACGCCCGCATACAGCGGGCGTTTTCTTGCGGCAGGACAAAGCGGCCTATTCGGCAGCCGTGCTGCCGGCACTCTTGCGCGCGGGCAGCTTCTCCTTGATGCGCGCGGACTTGCCGGAGCGCGCACGCAGGTAGTACAGCTTGGCACGGCGCACGTCGCCGCGACGCTTCACTTCAATGGCAGCGACCAGCGGCGAATAGGTCTGGAAGGTGCGCTCGACGCCTTCGCCGGCGGAGATCTTGCGCACGGTGAAGCCGGAGTTGAGGCCGCGGTTGCGCTTGGCGATGACCACGCCTTCGTAGGCCTGCAAACGCTCGCGGTTGCCTTCCTTCACCTTCACCTGGACGACGACGGTGTCGCCGGGGGCGAAGTCGGGAACGGTCTTGCCCAGTCGGGCGATTTCTTCCTGCTCGAGTTGCTCGATGATGTTCATGATGCTTCCTTACATCAAGGCGGGAGAGGTGCCTCCACGCGGAGGGACGTCACGCCGTTGCAAATTGGCCCGTGGCCGGTCAAGGCCTGGGGCCGTTCGTTTCCGGCCTGCCGCAGCAAACCGGTCAAATCTTCTTCTGCGCCGCCTGCAGCAGGTCGGGCCGCAGGGTGGCGGTGAGCCGCAGGCTCTCCTCGCGCCGCCATTGCGCGATCGCAGCATGGTTGCCGCGTGTCAGCACCGCCGGCACCGCCATGCCCTGCCACACCTCCGGCCGGGTGTAGTGCGGGCAGTCGAGCAACCCGTCGCTGAACGAGTCCTGCAACGCCGACTCCGCGTCGTTCAACGCGCCCGGCAACTGGCGGATGATCGCGTCCATCAACGCCAGCGCCGGCAACTCGCCACCCGACAGCACGAAGTCGCCCAGCGAGATTTCCTCGTCGACGCGACGTGCGAGCAAGCGCTCGTCGATGCCTTCGTAGCGTCCGCACAGCAGCACCAGCGCACGCTTCTGCTCGAGTGCGACATCCTTCAATTCCATCACCCGCCGCTGTGTCAGCGGACGGCCGCGCGGCGAGAAATGCAGCACCCACGGCGTCAGGTCCACGCCGGCCAGATCCTCCTGCACCGCATTCAATGCGCGATCCAGCGGCTCGGCGCGCATCAGCATTCCCGGTCCGCCGCCGTAGGGGCGGTCGTCCACCGTGCGATGCGGGTCGTCGGTGAAATCGCGCGGGTTCCACGCATGAAACCGGTACAGTCCGCGATCCAGCGCCCGCCGCGTGATGCCGTAATCCAGCACGGCATCGAACATCTCGGGGAAGAGCGTGACCGCCTCGAAACGCATCACCAGTCTTCGCCCCAGTCCACCTCGATCGTCCCGCCCGCCAGATCGATCTTGCCGACGAAGGCCGCGACGAAGGGGACCAGGTGTTCCCGCTGGCCTTTTACCACCAGCACGTCGTGCGCACCGGTTTCCAGCAGACCTGTCACCTTGCCCAGCTCGACGCCCTCGCGGTTGACCGCGACAAGCCCGATGAGATCGGACCAGTAAAACTCGTTCTCGTCCGGCGGCGGCAGGTCGCTGCGCGCCACCGATATTTCCTGCCCGCGCAGCGCGTACGCCGCATCGCGGTCGTCGATGCCGACCAGCTTGGCCACCAGGGCATTGCCGTGGTCCTGGATGGCTTCGACGGTGTATTGCACCTGCTGTGCGCCGCTGCCGACGCGCCAGGATGCGAAATCCATCAGCGCGTCCGGATCCTCGCTGTAGGGCTGGACCTTGACCCAGCCCTTGACGCCGAACGGGGCGGCGATGCGCCCCATCACGACCCGGTCGGCGGCGTCAGCCAAGTCAGGCCGTGGCAGCCTTGTTCTGCTTGAACAGACGGGCAACCGTGTCGGACAGCTGCGCACCGTGGCCGGTCCAGTAGTTGATGCGGTCCTGGTCCAGGCGCATGCCCTCGCCGCCTTCCGCCGCGACCGGGTTGTAGAAGCCGACACGCTCGATGAAGCGGCCGTCACGACGGCAGCGGGAGTCCGCGACCACCACGTTGTAGAACGGACGCTTCTTGGAACCGCCGCGGGAAAGACGAATAACGACCATGGTAATACCTGCCGGGAAACGGAGAAAACCGGGGATTATACCGGAATCCGCCGGCTTGGCCAGTGCTGTACTGTACTGCGCAGCGTGCGGGGCGCAGCGGGCGCGCTCAGCGCATCCCGGGGAGCATGCCCTTCATGCCGCGCATCATCTTGGACAGCCCGCCCTTGCCCATGCGCTTCATCATCTTCTGGGCCTGCTCGAACTGGTTCAGCAGCTTGTTGACCTCCTGGACCTGGACCCCGGCACCGGCGGCGATGCGCCGCTTGCGGCTGGCCTTGATGATCTCCGGCTTGCGCCGCTCCAGCGCGGTCATGCTGTTGATGATGCCCTCGACACGGTTCATCGCCTTTTCGTCGGCCCCGGCGGGGATCGCCATCTCCCCGGCGCCGGGCAATTTGTCGAGCAGGGCGGAAAGTCCGCCCATCTTGCGCATCTGCTGGATTTGCGACTTGAAATCCTCGAGGTCGAAGTTCTTGCCTTGCTTGACCTTGTCGGCGAGTTTTTTCGCTTCGGCAAGATCGACTGACGCCTGCGCCTGCTCGATGAGCGAGAGCACGTCGCCCATGCCGAGGATGCGCTGCGCCATGCGCTCGGGGTGGAAGGGCTCGAGGCCGTCGGGCTTCTCGCCGACGCCGATGAACTTGAGCGGCTTGCCGGTGATCTGGCGCACCGACAGCGCAGCGCCGCCGCGGGCGTCGCCGTCGAGCTTGGTCAGCACCACGCCGGTGAGCGGCAGCGCCTCGTTGAACGCCCGGGCGACGTTGACCGCGTCCTGGCCCTGCATGGCGTCGACCACGAACAGGGTCTCGACGGGCTTGACCGTGGCGTGCAGCGCCTGGATTTCCTTCATCATCGGCTCGTCGATCGCCAGCCGGCCGGCGGTGTCGACGATGAGCACGTCGTAGAACTGGCGGCGCGCGTGTTCCTGCGCGGCGCGCGCGATTGCCACGGGATCGCGCGTGTCGCCCGCCTCGAAGAAGTCGACGTCGAGCTGGTGACCGAGCTGGCGCAACTGGTCGATGGCGGCGGGACGGTAGACGTCGGCCGAGGCAAGCAACACCTTTTTCTTGCGCTGTTTCAGCAGGCGCGCCAGCTTGCCGCTGGTGGTGGTCTTGCCTGAACCCTGCAGGCCGGCCATGAGGATCACCGCCGGCGGCGCGGCAGCAAGGTCGAGCTCGGCGTTCGCCCCGCCCATCAGGCGGGTGAGTTCCTCGTGCACGATGCCGATCAGCGCCTGGCCCGGCGACAGGCTGGCGAGCACTTCCTGCCCCAGGGCGCGCGCCTTCACCGCGTCGATGAAACCCTTCACCACCGGCAGGGCGACGTCCGCTTCCAGCAGTGCCATGCGCACCTGGCGCAGCGTATCCTGCACGTTGGCTTCGGTGATGCGGGCCTGGCCGCGCAGGGATTTGACGACGCCGGCCAGGCGCCCGCTGAGGTTCTCTAGCATGGTTTCCTTGTTGCCGCCGCAGGCGGCGTGGATAATGGACCGTCTTGAACAGACCGGCTATTTTAACCAATGTCCCCGCTGCTGCTGCTTACCCTGTGCACAAGCGCGCTGTATGGCTGGAGTGCCTGGCGTCTGCGCCACGCGCCTGGCGACCCCTGGCTGCGCGGGCTGCTGCCGCTGGCGCTGCTGGCGCATGGCGCGCTCAACGCGCACGCGGTGCTGGGCGAGGGCAACATTCGTCTCGGGTTCGGCAGTTCGCTGTCGACGGTGGTGTGGCTGACCGCAGTGGTGTACTGGCTCGCCAGCCGCAGCGCGCCGCTGGCACGGGCGCAGGCGTGGGTGAGCGGGTTTGCCGCGGTTGCGGTGCTGGGCATGACGTTGTTCACCGCTACGCATGCGATTCCGAATTCGGAAGCGCTGGCGCTGCGCGCGCACCTGGTGGTGGCGTTTCTCGCCTATGCCCTGCTGGCGGTGGCGGCCTTGCACGCGGTATTGATGACGGTGCTGGAAAAGCGTCTGCATCGTGGCAGCCTGCTGCAGGACGGCGCGCCGCCGCTGCTCACGCTGGAAGCCATGCTGTTCCGGACGATCGGCGTCGGCTTCGCGCTGCTGACCCTGGCGCTGTTCAGCGGCGTGTTCTTCTCGGAAGAGCTGTTCGGTACGGCCCTGCAACTCACCCACAAGGTCGTGTTCGGCATCCTGTCGTGGCTGGTGTTCGGCGGCCTGCTGCTGGGGCGGTATTACCGGGGATGGCGGGGACGTACCGCGCTGGTGTGGACCATCACCGGCTTCACCCTGCTGCTGCTCGCCTATCTGGGCACCCAGTTCGTTCTGGAAGTCATGCTGCGACGTTGAGGCGAGACTGAGTGGACCACATTTCCACCGGTACGCTGTTTACGACGCTTGCCGTGTTGTTGCTGACATCGGCATTTTTTTCCGCGTCGGAGACAGCCATGATGGCGATCAACCGCTACCGGCTGCGTCATGCCGCGCAATCCGGTGTGCGTGGGGCCGTGCGGGCGCAGGCGCTGCTCAACCAGACCGACAAGCTGCTCGGCGTGATCCTGCTGGGCAACAACCTCGTGAATTCCGCGGCGGCGACGCTGTCGGCGGTGCTGGCGATCCGCCTGTTCGGTGACGGCGAGATGGTGCTCCTGGTGGCGACCGTGCTGCTCACCTTCCTCATCCTGGTGTTCAGCGAAGTGACGCCCAAGGTGATGGGGGCGTCCTTGCCGGAACGGATCGCCTACCCGGCCTCGTTCCTGCTGGGGCCGCTGCTGAGGCTGGCCTATCCGGCCGTCTGGTTCGTCAATCTTTTCGTGCAGGGTATTCTCCGGCTGCTGCGTATCAAGCCGCCGGAGCCGGGGCAGGGGGTCAGCCTCGGGCTCGAGGAGTTGCGCATCATCGTGCTGGAATCCTCGGGCCGCCTGCCGCGCGAGCATCATCGCATCCTGATGAACCTGATGGATCTCCAGGACCTCACCGTCGACGACGTCATGACGCCGCGCAGCCAGATCGAGATGATCGACATCGAGGACGACCCCGAACGCCTGCAGCAGCAGATCGCCACCAGCCATCACACACGGCTGGTGGTGGTCGAGGGCTCGGCGGACCATCTGCTGGGCGTGTTGCACATCCGGCGCGTGCTGCACACCCTGGCGGGCGAGACGCTGGATCCGGAGGAACTTCGGGAGAATCTCGAGAGCCCTTATTTTGTGCCGGCCGGCACGGCGCTGTTCACCCAGCTGCACAACTTCCAGAAGAGCCGCCGGCGGCTGGCGCTGGTGGTCGATGAATACGGCGAACTGCAGGGCCTGGTGACGCTGGAAGACCTGCTGGAGGAAATGGTCGGCGAGTTCACCACCCAGGCGCCCGCCGACATGGGCTATCTGCGGCAGGACGCGGACGGCAGCTGGCTGGTCGAGGGTTCGGTGGCGTTGCGCCAGCTCAACCGCAAGCTGGGCCTGGCCTTGCCGCTCGATGGGCCGAAGACGCTCAACGGCCTGCTGCTGGAGCAGTTCGAGGACATCCCCGAGGCGGGCGTGAGCCTCAAGCTGGGCGATGTTCCGGTGGAAATCGTGCAGACCCAGGACCGGGCGGTGAAGACCGCCCGCATCCATATTCCGGCGCCCGCCAGCGCGGTGGCGGGAGAAACCTCAACTTAGGCGAAATTTCGCCGTTAAGGGCTCTGATTGCCGCCCGGAATGTGGCGGCGGGAAGAGATCATCCGAAGCAGAACAAGGCTGGATCGAGCATGGCGGCAGTGACGAACATCAATTTGACGGGCCTGGCGCGTGCCATGGTCAACCGGGGCTGGCTTTCCGAGGATGACGCGGAAGGCGTGTGGAAGCGCGCCACGCAGGCGGGCGACTCATTTGTGACCGAGCTGTTGCGCGGACGGCGCTTCAAGGCCGACCAGATCGCGGAATTCGCGGCAAGCTCGTTCGGTTTCCCCTATCTGGATCTCGCGGCGATGGACCCGGAGAGCCTGCCGCAGGGACTGCTCGATGGCAAGCTGGTGCTGAAGCGGCGCGTCATCGCGCTGTTCCAGCGCGGCGGTAAGCTGTACGTGGGCACCTCCGACCCCACGCACCTGCAGGCGCTGGATGAGGTCAAGTTCCAGACCGGACAGGCAGTCGAGCCGGTCGTCGTCGAGGACGACAAGCTCGGCAAGCTGATCGAGAAAGTGGGCGAGGCGGCCGACAACACCCTCGCAGTGCTGAATGCGGAAGACCTCAATCTCGACTTCACGGACGAGGAATCCGCGGCGGCGCAGCCGGATACCGGCGGCATCGAGATCGACGACGCGCCGGTGGTGCGCTATCTGCAGAAGATCATGCTGGATGCGATCAACCAGGGCGCGTCCGACATCCATTTCGAGCCGTACGAGAAGTATTACCGCATCCGCTACCGCCGCGACGGCATTCTGTCCGAAGTGGCGCAGCCGCCGATGGCGATCAAGGACAAGGTGGCGTCGCGCATCAAGGTGCTGTCGCGTCTGGACATTTCGGAAAAGCGCGTGCCGCAGGACGGACGCATGAAGCTGGTGCTGTCGAAGAGCCGGGCCATCGACTTCCGGGTCAGCACCCTGCCCACGCTGTATGGCGAGAAGATCGTCATGCGTATTCTCGATCCCACCAGTGCCCAGCTGGGCATCGAGGCGCTGGGCTACGAGCCGTGGCAGAAGGAGCTGCTGATGAATGCGGTGCAGCGGCCCTATGGCATGGTGCTGGTGACGGGGCCGACCGGTTCCGGCAAGACGGTGTCGCTCTACACCTGCCTCAACATCCTCAACAAGCCCGACGTCAACATTTCGACGGCGGAAGACCCGGCGGAAATCCAGTTGCCCGGCATCAACCAGGTCAACGTCAACGACAAGGCGGGACTGACGTTCTCGGCCGCGCTGAAGTCCTTCCTGCGCCAGGATCCCGACGTCATCATGGTCGGCGAGATCCGCGACCTGGAGACGGCCGATATCGCCATCAAGGCGGCACAGACCGGCCACATGGTGATGTCCACGCTGCACACCAACGATGCGCCGGGCACGCTCACCCGCCTCTTGAACATGGGCGTCGCGCCGTTCAACGTCGCCTCCTCGGTCATTCTCATCACCGCGCAGCGCCTCGGCCGCCGGCTGTGTTCCTGCAAGCAGCCGGCCGACATCCCCGACGAGACGCTGCTGGCGGCGGGCTTCACCGCGGACCAGCTCGACGGCAGCTGGAAACCGTACAAGGCGGTCGGCTGCGACATCTGCAATGGCACCGGCTACAAGGGCCGGGTGGGTATCTACCAGGTCATGCCGATCACCGATGCGATGACACGCATCATCCTCAAGGGTGGCAACGAGGCGGATATCGCCGACCAGGCGCGGCGTGAAGGCGTGCTCGATCTGCGCCAGGCCGGCCTGTTGAAAGTGAAAGCCGGCCTCACCTCGCTGGAAGAGGTCGAGGCCGTCACCAACATGTAAGGGAAAATCCGTATGGCTACAGCGGCAAAGGCAGTCAAGGAGGCAACCTTCCTGTGGGAAGGGATGGACAAGCGCGGCAAGAAGGTGAAGGGGCAGATGAGCGCCGGCGGCGAGGCGGTGGTCAGCACCCAGTTGCGCCGCCAGGGCATCACCGTCACCAAGGTAAAGAAGCAGAGCAGCCTGTTCGGTGGCGCCAAGCGCATCACCGACAAGGACGTCACCCTGTTCACGCGCCAGCTCGCCACCATGATGAAGGCGGGCGTGCCGCTGTTGCAGTCCTTCGAGATCGTCGCGCGCGGGCACTCCAACCCGTCCATGCAGCGCCTGCTGCTGGAAATCAAGGCCGATATCGAGAAAGGCAGCAGTCTCACCCAGGCGTTCGGGCGCCATCCGCTGTATTTCGATACCCTGTTCTGCAACCTGGTCGGCGCGGGCGAAGCGGCGGGTATTCTCGAAGGCGTTCTCGAACGCCTGGCGGTCTACAAGGAAAAGATTCTCGGCATCAAGAGCAAGATCAAGTCGGCGCTGTTCTATCCGGTCTCGATCATCGTGGTGGCCTTCGTCATTACCGCGATCATCATGATTTTCGTGATTCCGGCGTTCAAGGATCTGTTCACCAGCTTCGGTGCCGACCTTCCCGGTCCGACCCTGGTGGTGATGGCGATCTCGGATTTCTTCGTCCAGTGGTGGTGGGCGATCTTCGGCGCCATCGGCGGCGGCCTCTATGCCTTCATGCAGGCGTGGAAGCGATCGAAGAAGATGCAGATGGTGATGGACCGGCTCATGCTCAAACTGCCGATCTTCGGGCCGGTCATCGAGAAGGCGACCATCGCGCGCTGGACGCGCACCCTGTCGACCATGTTCGCCGCGGGCGTGCCCCTGGTCGAAGCGCTCGATTCGGTCGGCGGCGCCTCGGGCAACCAGGTGTTCGTCGAAGCCACGGCGCGGATCCGCGGCGAGGTGTCGACCGGCACCGCGCTCACGGCGGCGATGCAGAATTGCGCACTGTTTCCCAACATGGTGCTGCAGATGACGGCGATCGGCGAGGAATCCGGTTCGCTCGATTCGATGCTGGGCAAGGTGGCGGATTTCTACGAGGCCGAGGTGGATGATGCGGTGGCGGCGCTGTCGAGCCTGATGGAACCGCTCATCATGGTCGTGCTGGGCACGCTCATCGGCGGCATGGTGATCGCCATGTACCTGCCGATCTTCAAGATGGGCTCGGTCGTTTGATCGCGCTGCTGCAAGCCGAGCCAGGCCTGTTCACGGGGCTGGTTTTCGTCCTCGGCCTGCTGATCGGCAGCTTTCTCAATGTCGTCATCCATCGCCTGCCCAAGATGATGGAGGCCGAGTGGCAGGCGCAGTGTGCCGAGTTGCGCGGCGAAACCGTGCCGGAAATCCCGCGCTACAACCTGTGGACTCCACGTTCGGCGTGCCCGCACTGCGGCCACGCGATCACGGCGCTGGAAAACATTCCGGTGCTGTCGTGGTTGTGGCTGCGCGGACGGTGTTCTGGCTGCGGCGCGCCGATCAGTGTGCGCTATCCGCTGGTGGAACTGCTGACGGCGGCGTTGTCCGCGGCGGTGGCGTGGAAATGGGGGGCGAGCGTCGAGACGGCCGGCGCGCTGCTGCTGGTCTGGACCCTGGTGGCGCTCGCCTTTATTGATCTCGACACCACTCTGTTGCCCGATTCGCTCACCCTGCCACTGGTGTGGCTGGGTCTCCTGTTCAACCTGGGCGGCCATTTTGCCAGCCTGCCCGATGCGGTCATTGGCGCCATCGCGGGTTATCTGGTGCTGTGGTCGGTGTACTGGCTGTTCAAGCTCGTCACCGGCAAGGAAGGCATGGGCTTCGGCGACTTCAAGCTGCTGGCCGCACTCGGCGCCTGGCTCGGCTGGCAATTGCTGCCGATCACCATCCTGTTGTCTTCGGTGGTCGGCGCGGCCGTCGGCATCGCCATGATCCTGCTGATCAAGCATGATCGCCGCGTGCCGATTCCCTTCGGCCCCTATCTTGCCGGGGGCGGTGTGGTCGCGCTGTTTTTCGGCGCCGACCTGACCCGGGCGTACCTCGCGCAGTTCTGATGTTTGTGGTCGGCCTCACCGGCGGCATCGGCACGGGCAAATCGACCGTCGCCGATCTTTTTGCCGAACGGGGCGCTGCGGTGATCGATACCGATGTCATCGCGCGCGCGCTCGTCGCGCCCGGCGAGGAGGCCCTGGCAGAAATCCATGCCGCATTCGGCGACGCGGTGATCGCGCCGGACGGCACCCTCGACCGTGCGCTTTTGCGCCGCAAGGTTTTTGCCGACGCGAACGCGCGCCACCGGCTCGAAGCGATCCTGCATCCGCGCATCCGTCGCGCGGTCGAAGCCGAACTTGGGCGCGTGCACAGCCCTTACGCGCTGGTGGTGATTCCCCTTCTGGTCGAGACGGGCGACTATCGTGACCTGCTCGACCGCGTGCTGGTGATCGACTGCCCCGAGACGATGCAACTGGCGCGCGTGATGGCGCGCAATGCGCTGACCCGCGACGAGGCGGCGGCGATTGTTGCCGCGCAGGCGGGCCGGGCCGAGCGCCTCGCGCTGGCGGATGACGTCATCGCGAACACCGGCGTGCCGGACGCCCTGGCGCCGCAGGTCGCCACGCTGCACCGCAAGTATCTCGAACTTTCCGCCGCAAAATGTTGATTTTCAGTCCGGATCGGCGACAATCGAGCGATCTTTGGCAGCCAGCGCAGCGTGATCCACTACGAATACCCCTTGAGTGAGCGCATCCGCACGCTGTTGCGGCTGGAGGCGCTGTTCGAGCGTTTCGATGCCTACGCGGGATCGGACGCGCCTCCCGCTCATCACGCAGCGCTGCTGACCTTGTTCGAGGTCGCCGAAGTCGCCGCGCGCGCCGACCTCAAGTCCGACCTCCTGCAGGAACTCGATCGCCAGAAGACCGCGCTGACCCTGCTGCGCGGCAATCCACATGTCGACGCCAGCACGCTGGAGCAGGTGCTGACGGCGATCGAGGCGGCGCACCATGGCATCCATCGGCTGACCGGCAAGGTCGGCCAGCATCTGCGCGACGACGAGTGGCTGATGGCGATCAAGCAGCGCGCGGCGATTCCGGGTGGCACCTGCGAATTCGACCTGCCCGCCTACCATCACTGGCTGCACCGCCCGCCCGATGAGCGTGCACGGCAGCTGCTCGCCTGGTTGCAGCCGTTCGGGCCGATCCGCGCGGCGGTCGGCATCGTCCTGGGGTTGCTGCGCGACAGCGGGCAGCCGGAAACGCAGCACACGACGAATGGCAACTACCAGCGCATGCTCGAATCGAGGAACCCGCTGCTGATCCGGGTGGCACTTGCCGGGGAGATCCCGTGCGTGCCGGAGATTTCGGCCAACAAGTACGCGCTCAACATTCGCTTCGTGCAGGCGAGCCCGGGTCACGCCCGCACCTGCACCGATCAGGCGATCGATTTTCAGTTGACGTTCTGCACGCTGTGAAATCCGTCGCGCCGCCCCCCGCCGTCCGCTGCCCGATTTGCGATGCCGCGGTACCGTGGACGGCGGAGAGCCGCTGGAAGCCGTTTTGCAGCGAGCGCTGCAAGCTCATCGACCTGGGGCAGTGGGCGGACGAGAAATACCGCGTGCCGGTGCAGGAGCAGGAACCCGAGGGCGAATCTCGGCAATGAGTCCTTGTCTATCCGCGAAGGACGCGAAGGGAAAAAAGGATTTCGCGTTTCTTCGCGGAGACGGTGCTTCGGCTCAGGCTGGTTTCTTGTAGGTCCGGACCCCGGATGCCGTGCCGAGCAGCAGCACGTCGGCGCCACGCCGCGCGAACAGCCCGTTGGTGACCACGCCGACGATCTGGTTGATGGCGGTCTCCAGCGAAACCGGGTCGACGATGGACAGGCCGTGCACGTCGAGAATGACATTGCCGTTGTCGGTGGTGAAACCCTCACGCAGGCGCGGTTGTCCGCCCAGTTTCACCAGCTCGCGCGCAACGTGGCCGCGCGCCATCGGGATCACTTCCACCGGCAGGGGAAACGTGCCGAGCACACCGACCAGCTTGCTTTCGTCGGCGATGCAGACGAACTGCCGGCTGCACGCGGCGACGATCTTCTCGCGCGTCAGCGCGCCGCCGCCACCCTTGATCATGGCGAAGTGTTCGGTGATTTCGTCGGCGCCGTCGACGTACACGTCCAGCTCGCCCACGCTGTTGAGGTCGAGCACGGGAATGCCGTGGCTTTTCAGGCGCGCGGCGGTGGCTTCCGAGCTGGCCACGGTGCCGTCGATGCGGCCCTTCACCCCGGCCAGCGCGTCGATGAAATGGTTGGCGGTCGAGCCGGTACCTACCCCGATGATGCCGCCCTTGGCATAATCCACCGCGGCACGCGCCACGGCTTGCTTCATTTCGTCCTGGGTCATGATCTTTGTCGTCGATTTCGGATGCAGCCGGCTAAGATAGCCGTATCGTTCCCTTTTTTCAAACCTTGCCATGAGCCGACCCGACGATTATCTCGAACGCATCCTCACCTCGCGCGTCTATGACGTCGCGGTGGAGTCGCCGCTCGACATCGCGCACAATCTATCGCAGCGGCTCGACAACCAGGTTCTGCTCAAGCGCGAAGACCTGCAGCCGGTGTTTTCCTTCAAGTGCCGGGGTGCCTACAATCGCATGGCCCTGCTGAAGCCGGCGCAACTGGCGCGCGGCGTCGTTGCGGCGTCGGCCGGCAACCATGCGCAGGGCGTCGCGCTGGCGGCGCAGCGGCTCGGCGTCGCCGCCACCATCGTGATGCCGGCGACCACGCCGAAGATCAAGGTCGACGCCGTGGCCGCGCGCGGCGCCCAGGTGATCCTGCACGGCGACAACTACGATGAAGCCTGCGTGCATGCGACCGAACTGGCGAAGGAGGCGAAGGCGACCTTCGTCCATCCCTACGACGACCCCGACGTGATCGCAGGCCAGGGGACCGTGGCGATGGAGTTGCTGCGCCAGCATCCCGGTCCGATCCATTCCGTTTACATCCCGGTCGGCGGCGGCGGGCTGATCGCCGGCATGGCCGCCTACATCAAGCGCTTGCGGCCCGATATCAAGGTGGTCGGTGTCGAACCGGAGGACGCTGACGCGATGGCGCGCTCGCTGTGCCGCGGCGAGCGCGTGACCCTGTCGCGCGTCGGCATCTTCGCCGACGGCGTTGCGGTGAAGAAGGTCGGCAAGGAAACCTTCCGCCTGGCGAAGCTTTACGTCGATGAAGTGATCCGTGTCAACAACGACGCCATCTGCGCCGCGATCAAGGACGTGTTCGAGGACACGCGCTCGATTCTCGAACCGGCCGGCGCGCTGTCGGTCGCGGGCCTCAAGGCGGCGGTGGCGGGCGACCGGCTACGCGGCAAGACGTTGATCGCCGTGGCCTCCGGCGCCAACATGAATTTCGACCGCCTGCGCCATATCGCCGAGCGCGCCGAGCTGGGCGAAAAGCGCGAGGCGGTGCTTGCGGTGACCATCCCCGAGACGCCGGGAAGTTTCAAGAATTTCTGCAGCCTGCTCGGCGCGCGCAACATCACCGAATTCAACTACCGCTATTCCGATCCGAAGGAGGCGCGCGTCTTCGTTGGCCTGTCGGTGCCCGGGGCCGGCGAAAGTGCGCGGGTGGTCGAACTGCTGCATCGCCACGGTCTCGACGCGATCGATCTCACCGACAACGAAATGGCCAAACTGCATGTCCGCCATCTCGTCGGCGGGCGCGCACCCGCGGCGGTCAACGAGGTGCTGTATCGCTTCGAATTTCCCGAGCGCCCCGGCGCGCTCATGCAGTTCCTGCAAAGCATGAGCCGCGGCTGGAATATCAGCCTGTTCCACTACCGCAACCATGGCGCCGACTACGGTCGTGTGCTGGTGGGCATCCAGGTACCGGAAAAGGAAAAACCTGCGTTCCAGAAATTCCTCGACGGCCTGGGTTACCGCTATTGGGACGAGTCGCGCAACCCGGCCTACAAACTCTTCCTCGGCTGAACGCGCTTCGCGCAGCAATGGTACCCTCGACACCATGAGGAGATGGATTGCTGCCTGCCTGCTGATCGGGGCGCTGTGGGAAGCACCGGTGGTCGCGGCTCCGGGCGACGACGCGGTGCGACAGGCGCAGGCGGCGTTTGCCGCACGCAAGCCGGCGGAACTGGCGCGCGCGGCGGCCGCGGTACCGGGCAACCACGCGCTCGCGCCCTACGTGAGCTACTGGCAATTGCTGCTGACGCTCCCTGCCGGACGTGACGAGCAGGTGGCGGATTTTCTTGCCGCGTATCCTGGCAGCTGGCCGGCCGAGCGGCTGCGTGCCGAATGGCTGAAGGACCTGGGCCGGCGCGAGATGTGGCCGGCCTACCGCGCCGAGTACGCGCGCCTGCGGCGTCCCGACGTCGCGCACCAGTGCTACGCGCGCCGCGCCGAGTGGGCAGCAGGCGATCGCAGCGAACTGCGCGCAGCCATCGCGCTGTGGTTCACCGGGCGCGATCAGCCCGCTGCCTGCGCACCGCTGTTCGACCAGCTGATTGCGGCGGGCCTGCTGCAGAGCGAAGACCTGTGGCGGCGCTACCGGCTCGCGCTGGCAGCCGGCAATCCGGGGGTGGCGAAAAGCGTTGCGGCCCTGCTGCCCGATGCGCAGCGCACGGCAGCCGCGCAGCTCGATTCGGCGACCCGCGACCCCGCACACTGGCTGGCAACCACGAAGAATCTCGACAGCCGTGGCAGCCGCGAAATCGCCCTGTATGCAGTGAACCTGCTGGCGAAACTGGATACCGTGCGCGCGCGCATGGCGCTGGAAAAACGGCTGGAGCAGTTCACGCAACTGGAGCAGCGCCATGCCTGGGGGCTTCTGGCGACATGGGCGGCGCGCCGCCATGAGGACAGCGCGCCCGGATTGTTCGAGCGCGCCGGCCCGATCGTGCTCGACGATACGCAGCGCGAATGGTGGGCGCGCAGCGCGCTGCGCGCCGGTGACTGGGATGCGGTGCGGCGTGCGATCGAAAGCATGGGTGAAGCGCGCAGCGAGCCCGCATGGCGCTACTGGTACGCGCGCGCACTGAAAGCCGGCGGGCAGGCGCTCGTCGCCAACCAGGGCTTCGTCGTGCTGGCGCGCGAGCACCACTATTACGGCCAGCTCGCGCAGGAAGAGCTGGGTCCGGTGCTGCAGGCCCCCGCCGTCAACATCAAGGTCGGCGGCGCCGACATTGACGCCGTCGCGCGCCATCCCGGCATCGCACGTGCAGTGGCGCTGTACGAACTGGGCCTGCGCAGCGAGGCGACGCAGGAATGGAACTGGAGCATCCAGGAGTTCAACGACGTGAACCTGCTCGCTGCGGCGGAGATTGCGCGCCGGCTGGGCTGGTACGACCGCGCGATTTACGCGGCCGAGCGCACCCGCGACCTGCACGATTTCGAACTGCGCTTCATCGCCCCCTACCGTGAACTGGCGCAGGAGGCGGCGCGCGCGCAACAGATCGACGAGGCGTGGGTATTTGGCCTCATGCGTCAGGAAAGCCGCTTCATCAACGTCGCGCGTTCGAACGTCGGCGCCGCCGGCCTGATGCAGATCATGCCCGATACCGCGCGCTGGATCGCGCGCCGCCTCGGTATTTCCCGCTTCAACCCGCGGGAGATGCAGGACCCGGCAAAGAATATCCGTTTCGGCACGTACTACCTGCGTCACGTGCTCGACAGCCTCGACGGCTCGCCGGTGCTCGCCACTGCCGCGTACAACGCCGGCCCCGGCCGGGCACAGCGCTGGCGTGCCGGCCAACCCATCGAGGGCGCGGTCTACGTGGAATCGATCCCGTTCGCCGAAACGCGCGATTACGTCAAGAAGGTGCTGAGCAATGCGATGTACTACGCGCAGCGCTTCAATCAGCCATCGGTGCTGCTGAAGGAGCGGCTCGGCAGCATTCCGGCGCGCCGCGGTGCGGTGCCGCCGCCGGCCACCGACGCGGAACCCGCAGGCGATGACGGGGCTGCGGGCTGAGCTAGAATCGAAGCCTCCGCGATTTGATTTGCAGACCATGCGTACTCAACATATCGGCATCCTGGGTGGTTCGGGTTTCGTCGGCACCCAGCTCGTCAGCCTGCTGGCGGCACGCGGCCATCATGTGCGGGTGCTGAGCCGGCGCCGCGAGGCGGCCAGGGAACTGATCCTCCTGCCCACCGTCGAGGTGGTCGAAGCCGACGTGCACAATCCGCAGACCCTGCTGCGCCAGTTCCGCGGGCTCGACGCGGTCATCAACCTCGTCGGCATCCTGCATGAAGGCAAGCGGGGGCGCGTCGACCGCCCTGCCGAGCGGCGTGGTGACTTCCAGCATGTTCATGTCGAACTGCCGCGCAAGGTCGTGCACGCCATGGGCGAAGCCGGCGTGCGCCGCCTGCTGCACATGAGCGCGCTGGGCGCCAATCCCAATGCGCGCTCTGCCTATCAGCGTTCCAAGGGCATCGGCGAGGCGCTGGTGCGCGAGGCCGGGCGACGCCACGTCGAGCACGAGAAGTGGTATCTCGACGGTCCCAAGTTCGTCCACGGCTACGGCCTCGACGTCACGGTGTTTCGCCCCTCGGTGATCTTCGGCCGCGGTGATTCCTTCCTGTCGATGTTCGCCGGCCTGCTCAAGCTGTCCCCCGTCGTGCCGCTTGCCGGCGCGCACGCGCGCTTCGCGCCGGTGCATGTCGAGGATGTCGCGCGTGCCTTCGCCGACAGCCTCGACAATCCCGCGACCCTCGGCGAGGCCTACGACCTGTGCGGTCCACGCGCCTATAGCCTGCATGAACTGGTGCACTACGTCGGGACGCTCACCGGCCGGCGCCGTCTCATCGTGCCGCTGGGCGACATGCTGTCCTACCTGCAGGCGTGGATACTGGAATTCAAGCCCGGCAAAAAGCTGATGACGCGCGACAACGTCTTCGCGATGACCGTCGACAACGTCTGCACCGGCGGCTGGCCGGCGGTGTTCGATTTCCAGCCCGCGGCCCTGGAAGCGGTCGCCCCCGAATATCTCGGCGCAAGGACGCCGCGGGCGCGCTACGAACAGTTCCGCGAACACGCGCATCGCTGATCCCGCGCGGCCGCCATGAAAACCTATATCGTCGGTGGCGCGGTGCGTGACCGGCTGCTGGGGCGGCCGGTAGCCGACCGTGATCACGTCGTCGTCGGCGCCACGCCCGACGACATGGTGGCCCTGGGCTTCCAGCCGGTGGGCAAGGACTTCCCGGTGTTCCTTCATCCCGACAGCCACGAGGAATATGCGCTTGCGCGCACCGAGCGCAAGTCGGGGCGGGGCTACCGGGGTTTCACCGTATATGCTTCACCCGAGGTGACGCTGGAGGATGATCTGCATCGGCGCGACCTCACCATCAACGCCATGGCCGAGGACGAGCAGGGCGCGCTGATCGACCCGTTCGGTGGCCGGCGCGATCTGGAGGCACGCGTGTTCCGCCACGTCAGCGAGGCCTTCGGCGAGGACCCGGTACGCATCCTCCGCGTCGCGCGCTTCGCCGCGCGTTTTGCCGGCTTCACCGTGGCGCCGGAAACGCTCGTCCTGATGCGGCGCATGGTCGACGACGGCGAGGTCGACGCGCTGGTGGCCGAGCGCGTGTGGCAGGAACTGGCGCGCGGATTGATGGAGCCGGTGCCGTCGCGCATGGTCGAGGTGTTGCGTGCATGTGGTGCGCTGGCGCGGTTGTTGCCGGAGCTCGATCGCCTGTTCGGCGTGCCGCAACCGCCCGAGCATCACCCGGAAATCGACACCGGTGTCCACGTCATGCGCGTCATCGACTGGGCGGCGCAGCAGGGCTATTCGCTGCCGGTGCGCTTTGCCGCACTCGTGCACGATCTCGGCAAGGGCGCCACGCCGCGTGAGGACTGGCCACGTCACGTCGGTCACGAGGCGAAGGGGGTGGAGCTGGTACGCGGCCTCTGCGAACGGTTGCGCGTGCCGAACGACTGCCGCGAACTCGGCGTCGCGGTCGCGCGCGAGCACGGTCTGGTTCATCGCGCACGCGAATTGCGCCCCGGCACGCTGGTCCAACTTCTCGAGCGGGTCGATGCCTTTCGCCGGCCGGAGCGCTTCGAGGAATTTCTGCGCGCCTGTGAATGCGACTTCCGCGGTCGTCCGGGCTATGAGACCCGTCCCTTTCCCGAAGCCGACCACTTGCGGCAGGCCTTGCGCGCCGCGCAGGCGGTCGATGCCGGCGCGGTGGCGCAGAGCGTTGCTCCGGCGCAGATCCGCGAGGCCGTATTCCAGGCGCGCGCGCAGGCGGTGGCGGTGGTACAAAGCGGCTGAAGCGGGAATGCGGTCGGCACCGTGCGGGGGATACGGCCCGCACAGGCCTGCATCGGGAGCGGTGTCCCGATACAGGTCCTGTCACGTCAGTAGCGGTGGGAATGGCGCCGGTCGTCGTGGCGATCATGCCGATCGTGGCGGTAATCGTCGCGCCAGCCGCGACGCTCGTCCCAGCCAGGGTAATGGCGCACGGCATGCGGAGGGACCGGGTACATGCGATACGCCGGTGGCATGACAATCATCGGCCCGGGGCGGTAGGGCGTGTGGGTCCAGTAACGCTGGCCGCCGCTCTCGAACAGCACGCGGAAACCATCGTAATAACCGGTGCCGAACGAGACCGACACGCGTGGTTCGACCTCGATGACGCGGCCGTAGCCATAATCACCGTGGGCGAGCGCCGCGCCCGAAAAACCGGCGCTGACGAAGGTGGCGGCGATGAGTAGTTTGCGGATCATGGCGGTGCTCCTTTCAGGGTTGCGGCGGAACTCAGTCGTCCCAGCCATTGCGGCCGTAATACCCGCGCGGGGCGCGCTGGTCTTCGGCGACGGAAAAACTCACGTTGAGGTTGAGCCAGGGGCCCGGATCGTAGGGCAGGCGCGTGGTGTATTCGCGGCCCTGGAAGCGGTAGCGGACGTCGTAGCCGCTGATCACCTGACGGAAATCGTCCTGCGTGCGGCAGCGCTCGACCTGCTGCGGGCGCGATTCGTAGCGCGTGCCGCCCGAATTCCAGCGGTCGCCGACCACGGCGCCGGTCGCGGCGCCGACCGCAGCGGCGGCGACCTTGCCGTCACCCTTGCCGACGGTGGAACCGAGCAGGCCGCCGGCGATGGCGCCGAGTACCGCACCGCCGGTGTTGTTGCCGCCGCGGTAGCTGCGGGTTTCGTAGCCCACGGTTTCGGTCCAGCACTCGCGGCGTGGCTCGTTGATCGTTTCGTAGACCGGCACGCTCGCCACGACCTTGGCGCGGGTGACGAAGCCGTCCGCCGCGTTGCGGCCGGGACCGGCCTGCACCGCGCCGCTGGCAGCAAGCAGGGCGGCGATGAGTGTGGTGTTGACGGTCAGCTTGTTCATGTTGCGCTCCTTTTCCGGTGTGTCGGGGTGGGTTTCAGCGACGGCCGCGTGGACGGCTGTCCTCTTCCTGCCGCGTCTGCTGGCGACGTTCGTAGCCGTAGCCGTAGCCGCGTTCGTTGTCGCGTCCGGCCTCGGTCTCGGCGTTACGGTCCTGGGCACGACGCTCGTCGCGGCGCGGCTCGCGGGCCGTACGGCGCGCGTCGCGCTCGTTGTCCTGCCGGGCCACGATGAACGCGCCGTCCAGGTAGCCATCGTGCGCGGCATGAACCGGGGACATCAGAACGAGTCCCAGGGCAGCCATGCCGAACGTCAGGGGGGTGCGTGCATTCATCGTCATCTCCGTTTCTGTGGTCGCGTGTTTCGCTTCCACGCTTTGCATTGTGGGCGGGAAAAGTAAGCGCACCGTTTCGCGCAAGGGGGATTTTGTAACAGTGTGTAACCGGATGGGACAGGGCGTGTGGGCGGGGCGGTTGGAGTTATAGTCTGCGCATGGAGAAGGAACTCGTTTACGTCACCGACGACGACGCCGGCATCCGCGAACTCGTCGCCGAATATCTCGCCGGCCAGGGCTACGCGGTGGAAACCGCGGCGGACGCGGTGGCCCTCGAACATCTGCTGGCGGCGAAGACGCCCGACCTCGTCGTGCTCGACTGGATGATGCCGGGAGAGGACGGCCTTTCGGTGGCGCGCCGCCTGCGCGCGCAGCCGGGGTTCCCGCCCATCATCATGCTGTCGGCCAAGGGCGAGGACATCGACCGCATCATCGGGCTTGAAGTCGGCGCCGACGACTATCTGCCCAAGCCGTTCAACCCGCGCGAACTCCTTGCGCGCATCCGTGCCGTGCTGCGGCGTGGTGCGGGTGCTACGCCTCCCGCCACGGATGGCGCTCGGCGGGTGGGTTTCGGCCCTTACAGCGTCAACCTCGACGCACGCACGCTGTCGCGCGACGGCGCGGAGATTGCGCTCACCGGCGGCGAATATGAACTGCTGGAAATCTTCGTCACCCATGCCAATCGTGCGCTGTCGCGCGACTGGTTGATGGACCAGTTGCGCGGTTTCGAGCGCGATCCCTTCGACCGCAGCATCGACGTACGCGTCAATCGGCTGCGCAAGAAGATCGAGGATGACCCGGCGAATCCGGCCTATATCCGCACCCAGCGCGGCCAGGGCTACATCTTCCTGCCGCAGGGCAAGGGCTGATTCCCGATGCGGGGGGTGGCCGGTTCGCTCTACGCGCGCACCGCGCTGACGCTGGCCTTCGCCTTCGTCGTGTTCCAGGCGCTGGCGACCTGGGTGGTGGTGCAGACGCTGATCCTGCCGGTGGCGGAGCGCTCGGCCGACGATCTTGCCGGTCTCATCGTGCTCTCCGCGCAGACCTGGGTGGAACTGCCGCCGGAGACGCGCGCGGCCTTCGAGCGTGAACTCGCCCGCCGCCACGGACTGCGCCTGACCACCGTCGATGTCGGCGCGACCACGCCGGCGCCGAGCTTCGCCTTCCGCCGGCAGATCGAGGATGCGCTCAGCCGGCGCACCGGTGACGTGGTGGCGCTGCACGGCGTACCTGGCACCGCCGCGGCCTGGCTGGAACTGCCGCTGAGCGGCCACGACCTGCGCGTCGGTTTTTATCCGCAGCGCTACGCGGTGCGGCCGCCGCTTGCCGCGGTGGCGGTCGTCGCTGTCGGTACCCTGCTCAGCCTGCTGACCGCGCTGTTCCTGGTGCGCCGCATCACCGTGCCGCTGGCGCGTGCAGCACAGGCCGCGCGCCAGGTCGGCGCCGGCGAACTGCCCGAGCCGCTGCCGGAGACCGGCCCCGCCGAACTCGCCGAACTGGCGCGGCGTTTCAACACCATGGCAACGGAAGTGCGCGACCTGCTCGACAATCGCACCACGCTCCTCGGTGGCATCTCACACGATCTGCGCACCCCGATGACGCGCCTGCGCCTGAATCTGGAACTGCTGCGTGACGATCCCGCCCCGGCGCGCATCGACCGGGCGCTCGCCGATCTCGACGACATGAACCGGCTCGTCGCGGGCTACCTCGATCTTGCCCGCGCCGCGCGCCCGGAAGCGCGCACCCGCTTCGACCTCGCGGTCCTGCTGGGCGAGCTGGCCGCAGAAGCCGGCGTGCCCTGGGAGGCCGCCCCGGCCTGTGAAATCGATGCCGGCCCGCTCGCCGTGCGGCAGATTCTCGCCAATCTCATGCAGAATGCGTTGCGCTATGGCGGGGCGCCGGTGGAACTTGCGCTGGATTGCGGCGCACGGCAGGCGCGTGTGCACGTGCGCGACAACGGCCCCGGCATTCCCGAAGCGCAACTGGAAAAGGTGTTCCGCCCCTTCTACCGGCTGGAGGATTCGCGCGCGCAGGCGACCGGCGGCACCGGACTCGGGCTCGCCATCGTCCGGCAGCTCGCCGCGATCAACGGCTGGACGGTCACGCTCAGAAACCGGCCCACCAGCGGCATCGAAGCCACGCTCGAATTGCCCCGCTCGGGGTGAGGCTTACGCCGCGCGCCCGCCGCAGGCGTGAAACCGCCGCACTGCGGACAGGAGATTGAGCCACAGGCTTGCCGCCGACAGGCACAGTACCAGCCCGCCGCCGATCGCGAGCGGCGGCCAGAAGGGCGCCGGGACGAGCAGCGCACAGGCCGCCAGATGCAGGCGCAGCTGCATGCGCTGGCGGCGCGGGTCGATCATGTCCTTCATCGTCGGGATGGTGCCGGCGCGCGCCTGCAACTGCGCCTGCAGGTGGAACCAGGCGAGGAAGGGCACGATCTTGTAGAGCATGCCGGAAACGACGCTGACAGCGAAACCGGCAAGAAACAGCACGCCCAGCAGCAGCGACAAGGCGTCGCGGGCCGCCCCCGCGGGAAGCAACCGCGCGGCGAGCCAGACGCCGACACAGGCAATGAGACTCGCCATGCCCAGACGCCAGAAATCGAGGGTGACGTCCGGCAGCTTGCGCCGGCGCCGCGTCTGCAGGCGCAGGGTGACGAGCGCGAACACCAGTACCACGGCGGCGATGCCCGCCTCGGCGGCGTACGTCAGCGGCGCGGGCAGCCACGGCGCGAAGGCGTAGAGGCCCAGCAACGCGGCGAGGACGAAGGCGAGCCAGCGCGCGATGCGCCGCGGATAGGGCGGGGTGATCTGGAACATCGGCACCACCTGGTAGGCGATGCCGATGACCAGGAGCAGCACCCAGCCGAGCAGGCCGAACGCGGCGTGCGCGTCGACGTGCGCCCAGACCGGAGGGCGGGGCAGCCAGCCGGCGCGCGGCAGGGCGAGCGCCACGCCGAAGGTGGCGGTCAGCGCGAGACCGGCGAGCGCCAGACGCATGCCGTTGACCGTGTCGCCCCGCGCTGCGCGCGCGAGGCTCGTCGCGGCGGCGATGCCGAACACCGCAAGGCCGGCACCCAGCAGCGCGATGGCGGCGGTGAATGCCGCGGCGCCGGCGCCGAGAAAAGCGGCGACCAAGAGCGCGCTGCCCAGGGTGAAGGGTGCGTGCGTGAGCCAGGCGACCGCGCGTGGCGCGGCGATGGGCACGCCGGCGAGCACCGGCAGCATCTGCGTGAGCGCGCCGAGCATGGTCATGCCCAGAAAACCGAGGGTGACCAGATGGGTGAGTGCGAAGGTGCGCAGCCCCCAGCGTGAACCCAGCGCATCGGGCGCCACGGCCAGCAGCACTCCGGCCGCGAGCAGGAACAGCGGCGCGCTGAGAAAGAAGCGCAGCGGCAGTGCGAACGGCGGCGCCTGCTCGAACGCGAGTCCGGCCTGCATGCGCATGCCGCGCCTCAGCTCGCCGCGCCGGGGCCGGCCCGGTAGATGCGGATCACGTAGTTGCCGTCCGCTTGCGCGACGGTCTCATGGCGCCAGCCGCGCTGGGCGAGCAGGGGATACAGCGGAAAAGGCTCGCGCGGCAACAGCAGCCGCAGCGTCTGGCCGGGGCGCGCGGCGTCCAGCGCGGCCAGTACGCGCAGCATGGGCTCCGGGGGTTCCAGGCCGTGTCCGTCGATGAGGATTTCGTTAATCGGTTTGGGCATTACGTTTGCTCCCTCCCCCGCTCGCGGGGGAGGGTTGGGGAGAGGGGGCGAAGCCGTCGGTTTGGGCATTACGTTTGCCCCCTCCCCCGCTTGCGGGGGAGGGTTGGGGAGAGGGGGGCGAAGCCGTCGGTTTGGGCATTACGTTTGCTCCCTCCCCCGAATCCCTCTCCCCGCCCTCCCGCAAGCGGGAGTGGGGGGCAAAGCCGGGCGGGGTGGAATGGGGGGTTGCGGCAAAACGTGTTCAGTCCGGCAGCCCCTGCATCGCCTGGAGCACGTCCTCGCGCTCGCCGGCGAGCGCCTGGTCGGTCATCGGATAGAGCACGTTTTCCTCCTTCATGTTGTGCTGCTGCATCAGCATGTTGAGGGTTTCGGCATGGCCAAGGTAGGCGTTCGCATCGCCGGCGTTCGCGGCGGCGGCCATCTGCTCCATGAGATCGCGCATCTGCACGTGCTCGCCGCGCATCACCTGGGTCGGTCCCATGCTCATGCCGGTGCGGGTCTCGAACGCGGGAAACAGCACGTCCTCCTCCATCCTGAAGTGATGCAGGGTGGCGTGCCGGAAGCGCTCGAACGCGTCGCGCGCGCGCGCCCAGTCGTTTTTCGCCACGGCCTCTTCGGCCGCCGCGAACAGTTCGTCGCACGCGCGATGCGCGTCACCCATGAAGTCTCGGATGCTGCTCATAGTGGTTCTCCAGTAAGCCTCGGAAAAATAAATTAATTCAGTTTATCAGGGTATCCTGATCTTCAATTCGTCTTGACTTTGCCACAAGATGTCGTAGTCTGCATCTTCGTTGGACACAAAATGTTGTTGATCAGGAGGAGACCCCCATGAACGCTGTAGTAGCCGTTTTGCCCCGTGAAGTCCTCAAGCGCGACGGCCGCCGGGCGCCGTTCGACGCCAACAAGATCCGTTCGGCCATTTTACGCGCCGGGCAGGCGACGGGCGAATTCGGCGAGGCCGAGGCCGATCTGCTGACTGCGCAGGCCGCCAAGGTGCTGATCCACAAATACCATGGCACGCCGCCCGGCATCGAGGGCATCCAGGACATCGTCGAACAGACCCTGATCGCCGCCAACCACCTGGAAACCGCGCGCGCCTACATCGTCTACCGCGAAAGCCACAAGAAGCTGCGCGAAGACCGCAAGACCGTGGTCGACGTCGAGGCCTCGATCAACGAATACCTGTCGCGCCAGGACTGGCGCGTCAACGCCAACGCCAACCAGGGCTACAGCCTGGGCGGCCTGATTCTCAACGTCTCCGGCAAGGTGGTGGCGAACTACTGGCTGAACCACGTCTATCCGCCCGAACTGGGCGAAGCGCACCGCGACGGCTCGATCCACATCCACGACCTCGACATGCTGGCAGGCTACTGCGCCGGCTGGTCGCTGCGCACCCTGCTGCACGAGGGCCTCAATGGCGTGCCGGGCAAGGTCGAGGCCGGCCCGCCCAAGCACATGTCCTCGGCGGTCGGCCAGATCGTCAACTTTCTCGGCACCCTGCAGAACGAGTGGGCCGGCGCGCAGGCGTTCAGTTCGTTCGACACCTACATGGCGCCCTTCATCCGCAAGGACAACCTGCCCTATACCCAGGTCAAGCAATACATCCAGGAACTGATCTACAACCTCAACGTGCCGTCGCGCTGGGGTACGCAGACGCCGTTCACCAACCTCACTTTCGACTGGGTGTGCCCGGAAGACCTGCGCGAGCAGGTGCCGGTGGTCGGCGGCGTGGAGATGCCGTTCACCTATGGCGAATTGCAGGCCGAGATGGACATGATCAACCGCGCCTACATCGAGGTGATGACCACCGGCGATGCCAAGGGTCGCGTGTTCACCTTCCCCATCCCGACCTACAACATGACGCCCGACTTCCCCTGGGAATCGGAAAACGCCGAGCGCCTGTTCGCCATGACCGCGCGCTACGGCCTGCCGTATTTCCAGAACTTCATCAATTCCGAGATGAAGCCCAACCACATCCGCTCGATGTGCTGCCGCCTGCAACTCGACCTGCGCGAACTGCTGAAGCGCGGCAACGGCCTGTTCGGCTCGGCCGAGCAGACCGGCTCGGTCGGCGTGGTGACGGTGAACTGCGCGCGCCTCGGCCACGAATACAAGGGCGACGAGGACGGCCTGCTGCGCCGTCTCGACGCGCTGCTCGACATGGCGCGCAACGGCCTCGAAATCAAGCGCAAGGAAATCCAGCGTCTGATGGACAGCGGGTTGTTCCCGTACACCAAGCGCTATCTTGGCACCCTGCGCAACCACTTCTCGACCATCGGCGTCAACGGCGTCAACGAGATGATCCGCAATTTCAGCGGCGACGAACACGACATCACCACGGTGTGGGGCCACGACTTCGCCGTGCGCCTGCTCGATCACATCCGCAGCCGCATCGCCGAATTCCAGGAGGAAACCGGCCACCTCTACAACCTGGAGGCGACCCCGGCCGAAGGCACCACCTACCGCTTCGCCAAGGAAGACGCCAAACGCTACCCCGGCATCCTGCAGGCAGGCACGCCCGACGCGCCGTACTACACCAACTCGACGCAACTGCCGGTCGGCTTCACCGACGACGCCTTCGAGGCGCTGGAGCGCCAGGACGACCTGCAGCGCAAGTACACCGGCGGCACCGTGCTGCACCTCTACATGTCGGAGAACATTTCCTCGACCGAGGCCTGCCGCAACCTGGTGCGCCGTTCGCTGGAGCGCTTCCGCCTGCCCTACATCACCATCACCCCGACCTTCTCGATCTGTCCCAAACATGGCTACCTCGCCGGCGAGCACGAGTTCTGTCCGAAATGCGACGAGGAAGCCCTGTCCCGCAAACGTGCTGTTGCAGCCTGACCCCCAAGGAGACCCGCATGAACGATATGACCCTTCCGACCCAGTTTCTCGACGCCGCCGCCGTCCTCAAGGACGAGGAGCGTACCCGCTGCGAAGTGTGGACCCGCGTCATGGGCTACCACCGCCCCACCAGCAGCTTCAACAAGGGCAAGCAGAGCGAGCATCGCGAGCGCCAGTTCTTCGTCGAGGGACGCTGCGCCGCCTGACCCCGTCAACCCTGCCACTCTGCAGAGCGGCGCTTGAGGCCTCGCCCCGTGCGGGGCCGTTTTTCTCCCGGGATCGACTGCATGTTGCGCGTCGGCGGCCTCACGCCGCTTTCCTCCACCGACTGGCCCGGCCAGTTGTCCGCCGTGGTGTTCTGCCAGGGCTGTCCGTGGCGCTGCGGCTATTGCCACAATCCCGGCCTCATCCCCGTGCAGGCCGACACGGAAATCGCCTGGGACGAGGTCATGGCGCTGCTGCGCCGCCGCCAGGGCCTGCTCGACGCGGTGGTGTTTTCCGGCGGCGAGCCGACCCTGCAGGTGGCCCTGCCGGACGCCATGCGCGAAGTGCGCGCGCTCGGTTTCAAGATCGGCCTGCACACCGGCGGCATGTATCCGCGGCGACTGGAAGCCGTGCTGCCGTGGGTCGATTGGGTCGGACTCGACGTCAAGGCGCCGTTCGAGGCCTATGCGGGCGTGACCGGCGTCGACGGCAGCGGCGCGCGCGCCCTCGAAAGCCTGCAACAGCTCCTCGCGTCGGGTGTCGATTACGAGGTGCGCACCACCGTGCATCCCGAACTGCTCGACGACGTTGCGCTGGCAACGCTCGCCCGCGATCTCGCCGCGCGCGGCGTCAAGCGTTACGTCGTGCAGGCCTTCCGTCCGCAGGGCTGCCAGGATGCGAAGCTGTGCGCCACCGCCACGCGCACCCGCTCCCTGCACGAAACCAGCAACGACTTCGCCGGGCTGTTCGACGATTTCAGCGTACGCGGCTGAGCGCTAGTTTCTCCCCGCCCGCGCCGCGATTTTCGGGCGGTGGAAACATCACGGCATCGGGCCGAGGGCGACCCTCCTACAACACCTCCCCTGTAGGAGCGGCGCCCTCGCCGCGATTTTCGGGCGCTGAAACCCTCACCCCATCGGCCCGCGGGCGCCCCGCCTGCAACCTCCCCTGTAGGAGCCGCGCCCTCGCCGCGATTTTCGGGCGGTGGGATCTTCACGGCATCGGGCCGCGGGCGCCCCGCCTGCAACCTCCCCTGTAGGAGCGGCGCCCTCGCCGCGATTTTCGGGCGGTGGAAACATCACGGCATCGGGCCGGGGGCGGCCCTCCTACAAGGGCGCGGTACCCCTGTAGGAGCACCCGCAAGGGGCAGGCCGTGGTTGTAATGCCAATAAATTGGCAACAACCACGCACCGGCGCCCTCGCCGCGATTTTCGGGCGCTGAAACCCTCACCCCATCGGCCCGCGGGCGCCCCGCCTTGTACCGGCGAATGGACACAATCCGGGTTCATCTATAATCGGCACTGAAGTGCGACCTACAGTTCAGCCATCGAATCGCCGTATCAATAGGCTCCTTCGCGGACAAAGGATTTGGACATGAACCCGGATTGTCCATTAGCCATTCAGGTATCGAAAAACCAATGAGTTGTAGGCCGGGCTTCAGCCCGACCTGCGCCCACATCCAGGATGAAATTCGCTGACACCCTCAAGACCCTCCCCGAATTCCCCGGCGCGCGAATCGTCTTGACCGACGCCGCCGGTGCCGAGGTGGCCACGATCGCCAACGCCCCCGGCAGCGCCGGCTCGTTCCGCGTATACGCCCATCTCCTGAAGCGATACGGCGCCATCAACGCCGAGGCCGCCGCCGAAGGGCTCGCCGTCTTCGCCGAGCACACCGAAGACGCCAGCCGCAACCCCGGCAAGCACCCCAACATCGACCGCCTCATTGGCATCCTCGCCACCGGCGAGACGCTCGACGCCCGTATCGAGTGAGCATTTACAAACTTCCGGTATCCGTTCTCGTCATCGTGTACACCGTCGACGGCGAGGTGCTGCTGATGGAACGCGCCGACGCCCCCGGCTTCTGGCAGTCCGTCACCGGCTCGCAAGACCCCGGCGAAACCCTGTTCGACACGGCCGTGCGCGAAGTGCGCGAGGAAACCGGCCTCGATGCCAAAAAGTACGCACTTACTGCCTGGGGTATCGAGACGCGCTATGAAATCTATCCGCGCTGGCGCCACCGTTACGCCCCCGGCGTCACCCACAACACGGAACATGTGTTCGGCCTGAAACTTCCCGCGCCGGAGCCGGTCTTTCTCGCGCCGGACGAACACGTCCGGCATGTGTGGCTGCCCTGGCAGGCTGCTGCCGGGCGCTGCTTTTCCCCCAGCAACGCCGCCGCTATCCGCCAGCTGTCCGCACGTTTATAATTCGCCAGGATAATATGACCGCTCCGCTCCAGATCGCTTCGTACAACATCCACAAGGGTTTGTCGCAATTCAACCGGCGACTGACGGTGCACGAACTGCGCGACCGCCTCGGCACCCTGGGCTCGGACATCGTCTTCCTGCAGGAAGTGCAGCACAGCCACGGCCTGCGCGCCGCCCGCTTCCAGCACTGGCCCAGCCGTCCGCAGCACGAATTCCTCGCCGGCCACGTCTACACCGACTTCGCCTACGGCAAGAACTGCGTCTACGACAGCGGCCACCACGGCAACGCCATCCTCTCCCGCCACAAGATCCTGGCGTGGGAAAACGAGGACATTTCCTCCCACGCCTTCGAAAGCCGTGGCATGCTGCATTGCGAGATCGAAATGCCCGGCGTCGCCACCCCGGTGCACTGCATCAACGTCCATCTCGCCCTGAACGAAAGCGGCCGCCGCCGCCAACTGGCGATGATCGTCGCGCGCGTGCGCGCCATGGTGCCGGACGATGCGCCGCTCATCCTCGCCGGCGACTTCAACGACTGGCGCGTGCGCGTCGGGCGCTATTTCGCCGACGAACTCGGCCTCATGGAAGTGTTCGAGACCCACCACGGCAAACCCGCGCGCAGCTACCCGTCCATCCTCCCCATGTTTTCGCTCGACCGCATCTACGTGCGGCGCTTCAACATCCAGACCGCGCAGGTGCACACCGGCAACGCCTGGCACCGCATCTCCGACCACGCCGCCCTGACCGCGAAGCTTCAATTGGCGGGATGATTCCTCGCCCGTGGCCCCGGCTGTTCGCGCATGACGCGGCGCTGGTGCCCGGCAACCATGTGCGACTGCTGCAAAGCGGCGGTGAATTTTTTCCCGCGCTGATCGCCGCCTGCGACGCCGCGCGCGCCGAAATCCACCTCGAAACCTACATCTTCAACGCCGACGCCAGCACCGTCCGCGTGCGCGATGCCCTGGTGCGCGCCGCCCGCCGGGGCGTCGCCGTGCGCCTGCTGGTCGACGGCGTCGGCGCGCGCGATTTTCCGCTCGACTGGCGCGCCGCGCTGGAGGCCGCCGGCGTCCAGGTGCGCGTCTACCGCCCGCTCGCCGGCCGCTGGCGCGCCAACCCCCGCAGCCTGCGCCGCCTGCACCGCAAACTCGCCGTCATCGACGCGCGCACCGCCATCCTCGGCGGCATGAATCTCATCGACGACTTCGAGCCCGTGCGCTTCGCCCTGCCGCGCCTCGACTTCAGCGTCGAAGTGCAGGGCCCCTTGCTCGCCGACATCCACGACAACGCACGCCGCCTGTGGCGCCTCGTCTGTTTCTCGCAGTTGCATCGGCGCGGACCGCGTCCCGCCGCCGAACCGTCCTGGCCCACCGACGGCCGCACCCGCGCCGCCTTCGTCGTGCGCGACAACTTCGCCCACCGCCGCGACATCGAGCGCGCCTACGTCACCGCGCTCGCGCACGCGCGCGAGGACATCCTCATCGCCAGCGCCTACTTCCTCCCCGGCCGCCGCTTCCGCCAGGTCCTCAAGCACGCCGCCGCACGCGGCGTGCGCGTGCGCCTGCTGGTGCAGGGGCACACCGACCACCCCTTCTTCCAGCTCGCCGCCCGCGCCCTCTACGGCAATCTCCTCGCCGCCGGCGTCGCCATCCACGAATATCACGAGAGCGAACTCCACGCCAAGGCCGCCGTCGTCGACGGCCGCTGGGCCACCGTCGGCTCCAGCAACATCGACCCCTTGAGCCTGCTCGCCGCGCGCGAGGCCAACCTCGTCATCGACGACCGCGCCTTCGCCGGCGACCTGCGCCAGCGTCTGCAGACCGCCATCAACCAGTCCCTCACCCTCGCTCCCGCCGACTGGCAGCGCCGCCGCTGGCACGTGCGCGTCCTGTCCTGGTTCGCCTACAGCGTCGTGCGCTGGATGACCGGCCTCGCCGGCGGCGGGCGCTGGGCGTAAAAGGGCAGGGCGCCCCGCATCAGCGCGGCGCCGCCCGTAGGCGGCCCGCTCGCGGGCCGAACCATCACTCCGGCGCGTCGCCATCTCGCGCGGCAGTCTGGATCGCCGGTTTGGCAAGCCTTGCGCGAACACGTATAATGATAGCGAATTGATACGTGCAGGGGGCGCCATGGCAACCAACAAACTCACGCTCAGCATCGATGCCGACACCGTCAGCAAAGCCAAACGCTACGTCGCCCGGCGCGGGACCAGCCTGTCGCGCCTGTTGACGCAATACCTGGCCAGCCTGCCCGATGACACCGGCGCGCCCTTGCCGCCCAGGGTCGCCCGTCTGGCCGGCGTGCTGCCGCCGCACACGGACATCGAGGAATACAAGGCACATCTTCGCGACAGGCACGGCTTGTGAAGCTCTTTGTCGATACCAACGTCGTGCTCGACGTGCTGGCGCAACGCGAGCCCTGGTTTGGCGACTCGGCGCGTCTGCTGGCGCATGTCGAAGAGGGTGCTGTCAGCGGACATATCGCCGCGCACACCTTCACCACCTTGCATTACCTGTTGGCGCGGCATCTCGGGCAACAGAAGACCGCGGCCGTCCTCATCGACCTCGCCGCCATTTTTTGCATCGAGCCGGTCGATCAGCAAATTCTCCAACAGGCGCTCGCCCTGGGCTGGCGCGACTTCGAAGACGCGGTCCAGGCGGTCACCGCCGCCCGCTGCGGCGCCGACTACCTCGTCACACGCAATCCGCGCGACTTCAGGCAAAGCCTGGTGCCGGTCGTCACGCCCGCCGAGTTCCTGGCCTTGTCGCCATGAATCTGTTGCACAAGTGCAACAAAACAACACTTTTATCTACCAGTGAAGAAAAAAACAACACTGTTTCCTTGCCTGCCCGCGGGGACTCTGGATAATCGGACCTGTCCCCCAAGCACCTTTTCGTGCAGGACAGCTCTGCAGAGCTCCGAACCTTGACTGGTTTCCACTTTTCTTTCTTAGGAGAAAGTAATGAAAAAATCCCTGATCGCTCTGGCCGTTGCCGGTGTCGTGTCGGCCCCCGCGTTTGCTGCGACCAGCAACGTCGACGTGTACGGCGTGTTGAACGTTGGTGTGTTCAGCGTCAACTCCGACGTCGCCGGTGAAGACCGCAGCACCAGCGTCAGCTCGCAGTCCAGCCGCATCGGCTTCAAGGGCAGCGAAGACGTCGGTGGCGGCCTGTCCGCCATCTGGCAGATCGAATCCTCGCTGAACGCCGAAGAAGGCGGCGGCACCTGGGCGGGCCGCAACACCTTCGTCGGCCTGAAGGGTGGCTTCGGTACCGTTCTGCTGGGCAAGCACGATACCCCGATGAAAATGCTCGGCCGCAAGGTCGACAACTTCGGCGACACCTACGCCGACTCGCGTAACCTGATGGGTGCGTCTGCCACGTCTGGCGCTTCCGTGTTCGATCTGCGTCCCGACAACGTCATCGCCTATGTTTCGCCGAACTTCAGCGGCCTGACCGTGACCGCGGCCTACTCCACGGACCACGGCGCGATCGGCGCTGGCGCGGGTTGTATCAGCCCGCTTGACTGTAACGACCGCAACGCCTACAGCCTGAGCGGCGACTACAGCAACGGCCCGCTGATGCTGGGTCTAGGCTATGAGCGCCAGAACGGTGTCGTGGCGGCGGCCGACGTCGATCGCAGCATGTGGCGCCTGGTGGGTGGCTACAGCTTCGGCGACCTCAAGCTGGGCGCCCAGTACGAGCGTGGCTCGGCTGACGCCGCGCTGGCTGTCGCCGATCGCAACGGCTGGGGCCTGTTCGCCAACTACGCGATGGGCAACATCGTGCTGAAGGCCAACTACCTCTCCGTCGGCGACTACAAGGGCGTGAACGACAGCGGTGCCAACCAGTACACCCTGGGTGCCGACTACAACCTGTCCAAGCGCACCACCGCCTACGCGCAGTACGCCAAGATCAAGAACGACACCAATGCCGCGTTTGACATTGGCCGCGCCCAGGGCATCACCGACATGACCTCCACGGTCGGTGGCAACGATCCCAGCGTCTTCGGCGTCGGTATCCGCCACGCCTTCTAATTCAACGCCGGGGTAACCCGGTTTGAAGGACGAAGCTGAAACGGGCTCCTGCGGGAGCCCGTTTTTTTGTGCGCCCGGCACGGGCGCACTCTTGGAGGCGAAAAATGGGGTCAGACTCGATTTTCGAAAGAGGGTGGAAAAATGGGGTCAGACTCGATTTTGAAAAAAAGAAAAATGCGCAAAAGAAAATGGAAAAGAAAATGGGGTCAGACTCGATTTCCGCGGCCTGCTTTACGCTCACCCGAATAATTGCTGAAGCAGTTCGTCGCGCGTGAGGCCATGGTGCGAGCGAAAAATGGGGTCACGCAAGAAAATGGGGTCAGACTCGATTTTCGGATTTTAAAACGAAAAATGGGGTAAAACGAAAAATGGGGTCAGACTCGATTTTCGAAAGAGAGACAGCGGGGTGAAAGGAAAGTGGGGTCAGACTCGATTTCCGCGGCCTGCTTTACGCTCATCTGAATAATTGCTGAAGCAGTTCGTCGCGCGTGAGGCCATGGTGCGCGGCGATGCTGGCCAGAATGGCGGCGAGCGTGCCGACCCGGAGAGGATCGTGGTTGGGAAGGGTGATATGGTGCTCGCCATGAGCCATGCTGGTCAGTCGAATATGGCTACCGGTCTGGCGGGTGGTGGTGTAGCCCCAGCCAGCAAGACGCTTGACCAGTTCCGCGCCGGAAAGGTCGCGCGGAATTTTCATGCTGCAAGGACTTCTTCCCGGGTGATGTGCAGGCGGATGATGCCGGGACGCTGTCCTTCGTCGAAATGGCAATGCACGGCATCCCTGACCTGGGCATGAAGAAACGACAGGTCGTCAGCCTCGGTAACAATATCTGCACCGACGGCCCGTGCGATGAACCCCCCTTCCGGTGCTTCTTCGACGATGAAATGAATTTCGGTCATGACGTAATTTCCCCGAAGCAATCAACAAATTTCAGTATCACCCAAATGGGCGTAGGAGCAAAGCAAGAACCCAGAGCAGGATATAGACAGGAAAAAATGGGAAAAAATGCAGGAAAAAATGGGGTCAGACTCGATTTTCGGGGTGTCATTCTTGAACCCGCAGGAGGTCATGGCGATGGCTCCCACGGATTGACGATGGCTACTCCCGTCGGCTTGAAATCGGCCACGTTGCGCGTGACCACCGCCATGCCGTGCACCAGTGCCGTCGCAGCGATAAGCGCGTCACGCTCACCGCGCTTGTCTGGCACATGCAGCCGGGCGCAGCGCTGAGCCACAGCGGTATCGATAGGCAACGTGCGCCCGGAGAGCTCGGGCAGTACGTGCTGCTCCAGCCACGAGCGCAGCATGGCCGCGTGGGTCGCGTCCCTGCGTTCAATCGACAAAACGCCAAGCTCCAGCTCCATGATGGTGATGGCCGATATGAAGAGGTCGGCGGCATCGACGCTTTCCGACCATGCCGCTACATTCGCATCGGCCTTGCCAAGCCGTACCTTGCGCAACTCGGACAGTACGTTGGTATCGAGCACGTACATCATGAGAGATCAGCCGGACGGGCTCCAATGGTCACTCGCGGCGGCTCGAACTCGATGTCCGCAACACCCGGCATCGCCAGCGCATCGGCAATGTTGCGTCGCTGCTTCGTCAGTCGCTGATAGTCCTCGAAGCTCAACAGCACGTGAGCAGGCTTGCCGCGATCCGTGATGAACACCGGGCCGCTCTTGGTGGCCTTCTTTGCTCGCGTCACGTCCTGGTTCAACTCTCGACTGGATAAGGTCGTGATGGCCATGGGATATCTCCTGCACCAGTTTCAATGTAGTAATGTTACTACGTCACAAACTTGATTGAACCCGGATTGTCCAATAGACCGTCGGGCTTTGGCCCGACATGCCGGGTCGAAACCCGACCGGGCTGTCTGCGTGGCCTCGTAGGTCGGGCTTCAGCCCGACTGGACCTCAACCGACCGTTGCGT
>Ga0066256_1001143_pt1 | contig 40093 bp, 34 predicted proteins | sample ThiBio_1000_biof_FD_87107 | JGI IMG/M metagenome (GOLD analysis project Ga0066256, IMG submission 87107) | Wastewater bioreactor microbial communities from Cape Town, South Africa - Thiocy_expt_1000_biof (version 2) | ecosystem: Engineered > Bioreactor > Thiocyanate-remediating >... | reverse complement strand
GCAACGACCACCGTTCATCAACGACGAGAACAACAAGACGACGACGCCCCTCCGGCGTCAAAGGCGCGTTAGCGTGGGACACGAAGACCTCCGCGGTCAGGATGCGAGTGTGGTAACCCACATCCTGCCCGGAGGTCTTCGCTACCTCAGCCGTTCACAACCTGTCGGGGAAGTACATCTAGTGCCTCCGCACCGCCTCCCACTGAGCACGGCGCTCGGCCTGCGCGACCGGGTCGGGCACGGGCAGGGCGGCGAGCAGCTCGCGGGTATACGGGTCGCGCGGATCGCCGAGCACCTGGGCCGTGGTGCCCTGCTCCTGAATGCGGCCCTGCTGCAGCACGATGATCCGGTCGGACACGGCGTCGATCACGGCCAGGTCGTGGCTGATGAACAGCGACGCGAACCCGAGCTCGGCCTGCAGCTGCACGAACAGCTCCAGCACCGTCGCCTGCACCGACACGTCCAGTGCGCTGGTCGGCTCGTCTGCGATCAGCAGCTTGGGGTCGAGTGCCAGCGCACGCGCCAGCGACGCCCGCTGGCGCTGACCGCCGGAGAGCTCATGCGGGTAGCGGTCGCCGAAGCTCGTCGGCAGCCGCACCGCGTCGAGCAGCTCGTTCACGCGCGGACGCGCCGCCTGCAGGCCGGATGCCCGGCCGTGCACGATCAGCGGCTCGGCGATGCACTCGGCGATCGACAGCAGCGGGTTGAAGCTGGTGGCGGGGTCCTGGAACACGAAGCCGACCTGCGGACGCAGCGGGGTGAGGGTGCGCGGCTTCACGCCGCGCATCTCCTGCCCGAGCACCGTCAGCGAGCCGCCGAGAACGGTCGTGAGACCCACGACGGCGCGGCCGATGGTGGTCTTGCCCGAACCGGACTCGCCGACCAGGCCGACGACCTCGCCGGGACCGACGTGGAAGTCGACGCCCTTCACGGCCACCACCGCGTGACGGCCGAAGCGGCCCGGGTAGCCGATCTCGGCACCGGATGCCACGATCAGCGAGCCCTCCGGTGCTTCGTCTCGCTGCGCTCGCTCAGCAACCGGATCTCCCCCGCCTCCTGAGCGAGGAGCGGAGCGACGAGACGAAGGGCCGTCGGCCGACTTGCCCTGGCCCACGTGCGGAACCGCGGCCAGCAGCTTCTTCGTGTACTCCTCGCGGGGGTTCGCGAACAGCTCGCGGACCGGCGCCTCCTCCACGATGTCGCCCTGGTACATGACGATCACGCGGTCGGCGAGATCCGCGACCACGCCCATGTTGTGCGTGATCAGCACGATGGTCGCGCCGAACTCGTCGCGCGCCGTGCGGAGCAGGTCGAGGATCTCGGCCTGCACGGTCACGTCGAGCGCCGTGGTCGGCTCGTCGGCGATGATCAGCCCGGCATCCAGCACCAGCGCCATCGCGATGACGATGCGTTGCTTCTGCCCGCCCGAGAACTGGTGCGGATAGTCGTCCACTCGGGTGGCCGCGTCCGGGATGCCGACGCGCTGCATGATGTCGATCGCACGCGCCCTGGCCTCCTTCTTCGAGACGTTCGCGTGCGCGCGGATGCCCTCAGCGATCTGCCAGCCCACGGTGTACACCGGATTCAGCGCCGTGGACGGCTCCTGGAACACCATCGCCGCGTCGCGTCCGCGCATGCGGCGCATGCGGGCGTGGTCGGCGTGCACGATGTCGGTCTCGTCACCCGCGCGGCCCCGCACGATCACCGCGCCTGATGTGGTGGCGGTCTCGGGCAGCAGCCCCAGCAGGGTGTTGGCGGTGACGGTCTTGCCCGATCCGGACTCGCCGACGATCGCCAGCACCTCGCCGGCGTAGGCGCTCAGCGTGATGCCCTTGATGGCCTCGACCGGCTCGTCGTCGGTGGCGAACACGACCTTCAGATCGCGGATCTCCGCGACCGCGGGCGCCAGGTCGGCCGGCATCCGGTTCTTCTCGGCGGCACTCACTTCGACTCCCTCCGGTCGCTCAGCGCATCGCATGCCTTCGCTCCCTCAGTCGCAGCCGCGATCTTCTTCCTGCCGCCCGCCCGGCGGCGCAGCCGCAGTCGCGGGTCGGCCAGGTCGTTCAGGCTCTCGCCGACCAGGGTGACGCCCAGCACGACGAGCACGATCGCGACACCGGGGAACACGCTCGTCCACCAGATGCCGCTGGTCACATCGCCCACGGCGCGGTTCAGGTCGTAGCCCCACTCGGCCGCGGCGGTCGCCTCGATGCCGAAGCCCAGGAAGCCCAGGCCGGCGAGGGTCAGCAGCGCCTCGGAGGCGTTCAGCGTGATGATCACCGGCAGCGACCGGGTCGAGTTGCGCAGCACGTGACGCAGCAGGATGCGGGTGGTCGGAACGCCGATCACCTTCGCGGAGTCCACGAACGGTTCCGCCCGCACGCGCACGACCTCGGAGCGGATGACACGGAAGTACTGCGGCACGAACACCACGGTGATCGCGATCGCGGTGGCCATGATTCCGCCGCCGAGGGTGGACTGGCCGCGACTGATCACGATCGACATCACGATCGCCAGCAGCAGCGACGGGAACGCGTAGATCGCGTCGGCGACGACCACCAGCAGGCGGTCCAGCCATCCGCCGAAGTAGCCGGAGATCAGGCCGAGCGCGATGCCGATGAAGATCGAGCAGACGATGGCGGCGATGATCACCAGCAGCGCGGTCTGCGCTCCCCAGATCACCCGGGAGAACACGTCGAAGCCGGAGACCGTGGTGCCGAGCAGGTTCAGTGCGTTCGGAGCCTGCTGGGTGCCGAAGGAGTGTCCGTCGGCGGTCTGCTGCTGCGCCCAGGTGTACGGCGCGATCAGCGGGGCGAACACGGCGATCACGACGAACAGCAGGGTGATCACGAGGCCCGTGATCAGCATCCCGCGCTGCAGGCCGACGCTCTGTCGCAGCTCCTTGATGACCGGAACTCTCTCGGTCCAGCGCTTCCTGCGCACCGGAGTGGCGGCCAGCACCGAGGTCTGCGGGGTGGGCATCTCGTCGTACGAGTCGGGGATCGACATCTCAGTACCTCACCCTCGGGTCGATGAACGCCGCGATGATGTCGACGAGGAAGTTCGTGACCGCGACGACCACGGCGATCATCACGACGATGCCCTGCACAGCGACGAAGTCACGGGACTTGAGGTAGTCGGCCAGCATGAAGCCGATGCCCTTCCATTCGAAGGTGCTCTCCGTCAGCACCGCTCCCGCCAGCAGCATGGCGATCTGCATGCCCATGACCGTGATGATCGGGATGAGTGCGGGACGGTAGGCGTGCTTGGTGACCAGGCGGTACTCGCTCACACCGCGGGAGCGGCCCGAGGTGACGTACTGCTGGCCGAGCGTGCCGATCACGTTGGTGCGGATCAGGCGCAGGAACACGCCGGCGGTCAGCAGGCCGAGTGCGACCGCCGGAAGGATGGCGTGCTGCAGCACGTCGGCGATGGCGGCGCCGTTGCCGAGCCGGATGGCGTCGAGCAGATAGATGCCGGTGGGGGTGTCGATGCCCCCCATCAGCAGCTCGGTGCGGGTGCTCCCCCGTCCCGAGACCGGGAGCCAGTCCAGCCACACCGAGAAGATCAGCTTGAGCAGCAGACCGGCGAAGAAGATCGGGGTCGCGTAGGCGAGGATCGCCATGACGCGCAGCGAGGCATCCTGCCAGCGGTCACGACGGTAGGCGGCGATCAGGCCCAGCGGGATGCTGATGACGAGCGCCACGATGAGCGCGTAGATCGAGAGCTCGAGGGTGGCGGAGCCGTACTGCAGCAGGATCTCGGTGACCGGGCGGCGATCGGTGACCGTGGTGCCGAAGTCGCCGCGGAACACATTGCCGAGGTATTCGAGGTACTGCACGATCAGGGGCCGGTCGTATCCGGCCTCGTGGATGCGCTGCGCCAGCTGCTCCGGAGGGAGCCGGCCGCCGAGCGCGGCTGTGATCGGATCTCCGGTGATCCGCATCAGGAAGAAGACGGTGGTCACCAGGATGAACACGGTGGGGATGATCAGCAGGAGCCTGATCAGGATGTAGCGCCACAGCCCGCCGCCTTTTGAGCGGCTTCGGGGCTGGACAGGGGCGAGGACAGCGCCGTCGACGGCCATTGGGGGTACTACCTAACTGTTGCGTTCTTCGGGGCGAGCGCATTCGGGGGTGCTGCGCTGGGCAGCACCCCCGAATGCGGAACGCGTTACTTCTTCAGCGGCGCGTAGCGGAACTTGAACGACGCGTCGAGCGTGGTGCCCTGAACGTCCTTGCCCACGACGGCGACCTGCTTGCCCTGCAGGATCGGCAGGGTGGAGAGGTCCTTGGCGACCATCTCCTGGATCTGGCCGATCTGCTCCTCGCGCTTGGCGGAGTCGGTCTCGGTCTGCTGCTTGACGATGGCGTCGTTGACCGCCGGGTTGTCGTAGTGGTTCGCGAGGAAGTTGTCCTTCACGAAGAACGGCGACAGGTAGTTGTCCGGGTCGGAGTAGTCCGGGAACCAGCCGAGCTGGTACATCGGGTACACGTCGGCGGTGCGGTCCTTGGAGTACTGCACCCACTCGGTCTGCTGCAGGTTGACCTTGAACAGGCCGCCCTTCTCGAGCTGCGTCTTGTACGCGGCGTACTCGTCACCCGAGGAGGGGCCGTAGTGGTCGCCGTTGTACTGCAGGTTCAGGGTGACCGGCGTGGTGACACCGGCATCCTTCAGCGCCTTCTCGGCCTTGGCCTGGTCGGGGCCGCCCTTGCCGTCGCCGTACATGTCCTTCAGCACGGTGGTGGCGCCGGGCATGCCCTCGGCGACGAACGAGTACAGCGGGCTGTAGGTGTCCTTGTAGACGTCCTTCGCGACCGCCTCCCGGTCGATCAGGTCGGCCATCGCCTGACGCACGGCGAGCGCCTTGGCCGGGTCGGCCTCGGGGGTCTTCGCGCCGAACGGCATGGTGTCGAAATTGAAGACGATGTAGCGGATCTCGCCGCCGGGGCCATCGACGACCTTCACCTTCGAGTTGCCCTTCAGGCTCTCGACGTCGGTGGCCGACAGGCTGCGGAAGGCCACGTCGATGTCGCCGTTGCCGATCGCGAGCTTCAGGTTGGAGGCGTCGGCGTAGTACTTGGCCTGGATGCCGGAGTTCTCGGCCGCGCCGAGGTTGCCCTGGTAGTCCTTGTTCGGCTTGTACGAGATGAGCTCGTTGACCTTGTACGAGTCGATCGTGTACTGGCCGGCGAAGGGCTTGCCCTTGACGATGTCGGCGTCGGGGGTCACGGCGTCGGGCGAGAAGACCTCTTCGTCGACGATCGGAGCGGCTGGGCTGGAGAGGATCAGCGGCCAGATCTGGTCGTTGCCGTTCTTCAGCGTGAAGACGACGGTGGTGTCGTCGGGGGCCGCGACCGAGGCCAGGTTGCCGAGCAGCGAGGCCGGGCCGTTGGGGTCGTTGATCTTGACCATGCGGTCGAAGGAGAACTTCACGTCGCTCGAGGTGAGTTCGTGGCCGTTCGCGAAGGTCAGGCCCTTCTTGAGCTTGACGGTGTACTCGGTCGGCGAGGTGAACTCGGCCGACTCCGCGATGTCGGGCGAGACCTTGGCGTCGCCGTACTTGCTGTTCAGCAGGAACGGGTACACCTGGTTCATCACGGCGAAGGAGCCGTTGTCGTAGGAGCCGGCGGGGTCGAGCGAGGTGATCTTGTCGGTGGTTCCGACGATCAGATCACCGCCCTTCGCGCTGCCGGAGTCGCCGCCCTTGTCGGCAGTGCTCGTGGCGCAACCGGAGAGAACGACTGCCGCGACGCCGAGCGCGCCGATGGCAAGGCCGAGTCGGCCTCTGGAGATCTTCATTGATTTGACCTGCCCTGTGATGTCGGGTTTCCGCGCACGTCGTCGGCGCGGCTCATGGTGTTCAATCTAATCACCCGCATGTACATACCCAACCGAGCGGTCAGGATCGTGACGAGACCGACACACGGCGTTCACGGGGCCGTCCTCAGGCGCGGGCGGCCCACCACTCGCGCAGGCGCTGCTCGGCGGCATCCGCCCCGATAACGCCCTCGTCCAGCCGCACGTCGAGCAGGAAGCGGTACGCCTCGCCGACCTCGCGTCCCGGCGGGATACCGAGGATGCGCTGGATGTCGTTGCCGTCGAGCTCGGGGCGGATGCTGTCCAGCTCCTCCTGCTCGCGGAGCTCGGCGATGCGGCGCTCGATGTCGTCGTAGGCGGCGGCGAGGCGCGCCGCCTTGCGCCTGTTGCGGGTGGTGACGTCGGCGCGCACCAGGATGTGCAGACGCTCGATCAGGTCCCCGGCGTCGCGCACGTAGCGGCGCACCGCGCTGTCGGTCCAGGCGCCCTCGGCGTACCCGAAGAACCGCAGGTGCAGCTCGATGAGCTTCGCCACGGCATCCGTCGTCTCGCCGTCGAACCGCAGCGCCTGCAGCCGTTTGCGCGCCATGCGCGAGCCGACCACGTCGTGGTGGTGGAAGGTCACTCCCCCGCCGGGCTCCAGCTTGCGCGTGCGCGGCTTGCCGATGTCGTGCAGCAGCGCGGCCAGGCGCAGCGGCACGTCGGGGGCGGCGCCGGGATAGCGGACCCTCTCCAGCTCGATCGCCTGCCGGACCACCGTGAGCGAGTGCTCGTAGACGTCCTTGTGGTGATGGTGCTCGTCGACCTCGAGGCGCAGCGCGCTGACCTCGGGGAGGAACTGCTCGATCAGCCCGCTGTCCACCAGCACGCGCAGACCACGCACCGGGTCATCGGTCTGCATCAGGCGGATCAGCTCGCTCTGCACGCGCTCGGGGCTGACGATGCTGAGCGTCTCGCGGAGCTGCTCGATGGCGGCGAAGGTGGCGTCGTCGATCCCGAAGTCCAGCTGCGAGCTGAAGCGCGCCGCGCGCAGCATCCGCAGCGGGTCGTCGCCGAAGCTGACGGCCGGGTCGATGGGGGTGCGCAGGATGCCGGCGACCAGGTCCTCGACGCCCCCGGTCGGGTCGACGAGCTTCGTCCCCGGAACGCTGAGCGCCATGGCGTTGACCGTGAAGTCGCGGCGCAGCAGGTCGCCGTCGATGCTGTCGCCGAACTCCACGACGGGCTTGCGGGTGAGTCCGTCGTAGCTGTCAGCGCGGTAGGTGGTGATCTCCACCTGCTCGCCCTGCACGCGCGCGCCGATGGTTCCGAAGGCGCGGCCGATGTCCCAGTGAGCGGATGCCAGCGGTTTGACGATCGCGAGGATCTCGTCGGGCTGCGCGTTCGTCGTGAAGTCGAGGTCGTGCGTCTCGCGACCCAGCAGGGCGTCGCGCACCGGGCCGCCGACCACGGCGAGCTCGAAGCCCGCCGCCTGGAACGCCTCGCCGAGGGTGCGGACGACCGGATGCGCGGCGAGCGCGCCGAGTCGGGACAGGCCCTCGGCCATGTTGAGCATGGGTTCCAGATTACCGGGGTCGGGTCAGCGGCTCTCAGCCGCCCGACCCCTCACCCAGCGCGTTCTGCCGTCAACGGGCCCTGGGCGCGCCGGGACGCTGCAGCAGGCCGCGCAGCAGCAGGGCCGGAGCGGATGCCGCGTCGTGCGGATCCGCTGAGCTCAGCGCCCACTCGTCGAGGCCGCGCAGCATCCCGAAGACCGCCGCCGCAAGAGCATCCGCAGGGATGTCGTCGCGCACGGAGCCGGAGGCCACGCCGATTCGCAGCACGTCGCCCACCCAGGTGCGCACGGACTCGAGCAGAGCCGCGCGGGCATCCGATCCCGGGCTCGCGGGCAGGTAGAAGATCCGGCCCAGCAGACCGAGCGCCGGGTCTTCTGCGGTGAGCCCGCCCAGCTCGCCGAGCACCTGCTCCACTCGTGGCCAGAACGCCTCCCCGGCGAACTCGGCCGGCGCCGGGGACGTCCAGCGCGTGCGCACGTCGCTGATCAGGGTCTCGACGACCGCGTCGAGCAGCTCCGCCTTGGAACCGACGGCGTGATAGAAGGAGCTCTTGCTGATGCGTGCCGCGCGGATGATCCGGTTCAGCGACGCGCCCTCGTACCCGGCCGACGCGAACTCGGCGACGGTCGCCTCGATGAGGGCGTCGCGGTGCGCACCGGTGAGCTCGGTCATGCTCCGAGCATACTGGACCAGGTGGTCCAAACTGGCGTACAGTCGGAAGTGGACCAGGTGGTCCACTGGAGGATCATGCTCATCGAAACGCCCCTCACGGCCCAGCTCGAGGCTCAGCGCGACGACCGCCTGCGCGTGCTCATCGTCGGCGCGGGGATCGCCGGCATCACGCTCGCACAGCTGCTGCGTCGAGACGGACTGCATCCTGTGCTCATCGACCGGATGACCGGGCACGACCATCCCGGCTACATGCTGGCACTCATGCCGACCGTCGATCAGGCCTTCGTCGACCTGGGAGTGCAGGAGAAGTACCGTGCGGCGAGCACGCCCATGACGAGGTACTCGTTCCGCTCACACCGTGGGAAGGTCCTGCGCACCGACTCGATGAGCGAACTGCTCGGCGTCTACGGCGACTACAACGGCATCTCGCGCGGCGCCCTGATCGAGGTGCTGACCGACGGCGGATGCCCCGTGACCCTTGGCACTACCGTGGACGCCGTCGCCGGCGGAGTCGCGCGCTTGACAGACCGCAGCGGCCGGCCGGCAGGAGAGGCGGCGTTCGACCTGGTGGTGGGTGCCGACGGCATCCGCTCGCGCATGCGCGACGTGCTCGGCGCCGGCGCCCTCGACGTCGTCGACACCGGCTGGTCCGGCTGGGTGGCCTGGGCCGAGGAGATCGGCTCGCCGGATCTCGGCGAAGAGCTCTGGGGGGACGGCTTCTTCCTCGGCGTCTACCCGGTGAAGGATCGGCTCGGAGTGTTCCTCGGCGGGCCCGACGCCGAACTCGAGGCGGGACCGATCGCGTTCGCCGCATCCGTGCGGCGTCGGATCCAGGACATGGCGCCGCGCCTGGACGCAGCCCTGGCCGCCGTCGAGGCGGACCCCGCACCCTACCTGTGGCGACTCGAGGACGCCGGCGTCGCACGCTGGGTGCTGCCGCAGGACGCGGTGCAGAGCGTCCTGCTCGGCGACGCGGCGGCCGGGTTCCTGCCGACGGCGGGCATCGGCGCGGGGATGGCGATCGAATCGGCCTGGCTGCTGGGGCGGATGCTCGCGGGTGCCGAGCGAGACGCCCTGCTTGCCCGGCTGAGCGCCTGGGAGACTGTCGAACGGCAGCGGGTCGAGTCCGCTCAGGCGAACTCGCGCATGCTGGCGCGGCTGATGTTCCGTCGTGGCCGGCTCACCGCCTGGCTGCGCGAGACCACCATGCGGATGCTGAGCGTGCGCGCCGTGCTCGGACCGATCGTGAAGCTCGTCGCCGCCCGTCCCGATCCGGATGCCGCGCTCGCCTCTGCGCCCCGCAACGGGACTCCGGCCGACGGCGCCGCCGCTCGCCGATCCGAAGTGCCGTCCTCCTGCGCCGACTCGCCTCGGGCAGAGGAACCGCGCTCCGCCTGACCATCGCGCGTGTGCGGTCAGGCGGAGCGCAGCGTCCGTCAGGCGTCCCGGCGGCCGCGGTGGAGCAGGATGCCGCCGACGGTCACCGCCAGCAGGGCGCCGGCCGCGAGTCCGATCGGCCACAGTGCGGAGCCGCCGGTGGTCGCCAGGTCGCCCGGGCGGGTGGCATCGGGACGGCCGTTGCCCTGCCCGCCGCCGCCTCCGGCGTTGCCGCCCTGACCGGGTCCGGTGCCGCCGTTCCCGCCACCGGGGGTGTTCCCGCCCTCACCCGGATCGGTCGGGCCGGTCGAGGCTCCGGTCGCCGTGAAGGTGCGCACCTCGGTGTACTCCACGCCGCCGTACGGACCCGTCGTGCGCACGTACCAGCCGCGCTTCGCCGGCGCCGCGGCAGCCAGCCGCGCTCGAGCGGATGCCTGCGCAGGCGCTGCGCCCGAGGTCAGATCCTTCCAGGTGACCGACGTCTTCTCGCCGCTCACGACATCCTGCACGCAGCCGATCTCGTTCGCGGTGAGCACGTCGGCACGGAACGAGTCGGTCGACAGCGTCTTCTGCACCGGCTTGATACCCCCGGCCGCGTAGGGGATCTCGAACTCCTGCATCCCCGCGGGACTGTTCAGCGACGCCTCGTCGGAGTCGAAGTCGTCCAGCGACGGCGAGTAGGTGCGCACGATGATGCGGCCCTTCTCGTTGTCGAAGTGCAGCAGGCGCAGGTAGCCCTGGCCGCCCTCCGGGAGCGCCTGGTAGTCGAACAGCATCGAGGTCACGGTGCGATCGGCGACGCCGTCGCCGTCGTCGTCGAACTCGTCCAGGCGCGTGTAGGCGTCGTGATAGTGGCCGGATCCGACGGCGATGACATTGGAGTTGGGTGCCACGACCTCGTCGTAGATCCGCTGCGGGAACGGCCCGAGACCGCCGGTGGTGAGCATGAACTCATGCAGGTTGATCATCACCTTGCGCTCCGGGTACTGCCGGATCACCGAGTTCATCCAGGCGATGTCCTCGGAGCTCGACGCGGTGTCGTTGGGGTCGGGCCAGCCCATGTACAGCATGAGCAGGTCGACGCCGTCGGCGCTCACCAGGTCGAAGTGACCGCGGTTGTCCTTGTACGAGCCGCCGTACCAGGGGTTCTGCGCGAAGCGCTTCTCACCGAAGTACGAGCTGTACGGGCCGTAGTTCCCCTCGAAGTGACCGACGTCGTGGTTGCCGGCCAGCACGCCGTAGGGCAGGCCCGCCTCATCCAGCATCCGGTACGCGTCGTCGGCATTGCGCCACTGGTAGTCCTGATCCTGGTTGTCGACGATGTCGCCGGTGTGGGCCACGTACTGCAGGTTCAGCTCGTCGCGACGGTCGATCAGGAACCGGTTGATGTTCACCTGGTGCCGGTACCAGGCATCCGTCCCGCCGGTCCCGGCGCGCTTGCCCTCGTTGCTGTTGTAGTACTGCGTGTCGGACTCCCAGGCCAGCGTGAAGTCGTACTGGTCGCGCGGCGTGGCGCCGGGGCTGTACGGCGTGGTCTGCGAGTCGCGCCCGCTGCGGCCGGTCGCCGCCCAGCCCTCGGAGTGCTGCACGAGGAAGGTGACCTTCCCGTCCTCGGCATTGCCGGTGACGGGGACCTGCGCGTCGAGCGTGAACGACGTGGGGGCGCCGGCGGTGGTGACGTACCGGTCGACCTCGTTCCAGTCACCCTTCGCGGTCTGCACGTACAGCAGCACCTTGGCGTCGGCGTTCGCGGAGCCCTCCCAGGCCACGCGCACGTCGGAGCCGTCCTTCGCGTTCGCGGGGACGTCGACCGTGAACAGCTGGTACGGCAGTGCCGTCCCCGAGGTCTCGGCGACCTCGATGCCGTCCATCCGTGTGATCCGGGCCAGTTCGTCGGCGCTCAGCGCCCTGGCGTCGTCGCGCTCGGTGGAGCGGCTGTCGGTCGTGGTGCCGGAGGCGACGTGCACCTGGGCATCCGTCGGCACGAAGCGGTACCCCTCCGCGAAGCAGAGCTCCAGCCGATCGTCGACGTTCGAGCCGGGGCTCGCGACCAGGTCGACCTGGTCGGCGTCGATCTTCGCGCCGTCGTCCGGGCTGATCAGCGTGGTGTGCGGCTTCTCGTCGGCCGTCGAGAACGAGACGGTGCTGGTGGAGATGTTGCCGACCCTGTCGCTCGCCGTGATGACCGCGGTGTGGTCGCCCGGGGTCAGCGTGAGCGAGGACGTCTGCAGCGGGAGGGTGATGTCCTGCTCGTCCAGCGTCGCGCTGACGCTCTTGAAGCCCGACCCCTCATCGGTGACGGAGGCGTCGATCGTGAAGTCGCCGCGGTACTGGCTGCCGTCGGTGACGGTGCTCTCGATACGCGGAGCGGTGTTGTCGACGATCACGGTGCGTGTCGCGGTGCGATCGCCCTCGGACGCCGTGATCACGTGCTCGCCGTCGGCGACCGCGGTGGTGTCCCAGGTGGTGGACACCGAGTCGAACGCGTCGTCCGGGAGCGTGAAGGTGAAGAGGATGTAGACGAGGTTGGCGTCGCTGAGGGCGATCCGCTCCGCGGCATCCGCAGGGCAGGCCCGCTCGACGAGCTCCTTGCCCTCGCCCGCACCCGCGCACGTGGTCGGGCGCAGCACCCGGCCGTCCGGCAGTGCCAGGCGCGGGTTCATCATCGTGAAGTCGTCGTTGTTCTCGTCGAGGTTCGGCTCGGGCCACGCCTTGGTGCCGGCGTACACGCCGAGCGTGAGCTTCTCCCCGCGCACGACCTCCTCGACCGGGACATCGGCGTCGACCGTCACGATGCGGTCGTAGTAGCCCTCGTCGAAGATCTTCAGCACGTTGTCGCCGAGCTTGATCCCGTTGCGGAAGAAGGAGTCCGTGCTGGTCGCGTCGATCGCGAACTTCGGCGCCCTCTCCAGGGACGGGACCGTCTCGCCTACGGGCTCTCCGTCGATGCCGACCCGCAGCGCGCCGGGGTCGCCGTCGGTGGTGCCGACGAGCGGGGTCTGCGCGTTGACGAACTGACCGTCGGCGACGTTGAGCCGGACGGGGTCGACCGGCGAGTCATCCAGTGCGATGCGCACGGGGCCGAGGGTGGTGAGCTGGCTGCCGTCGCCCGCGGTGACCGTGTACTCGATCCAGCGCTTTCCGTAGACGTCGACCGCGGGGATCGCGTACTGGTACCGGTCGCCGGAGCCGAAGGTCAGGTCGCGCACATCGGTCGCGCCCAGGCTGTCCTTCAGGGAGCGAGTCACGCGACGCACGAGGACGTAGACGGTGATGTCGAAGCCGAGCTCGACGTTCACGGGGCCGGGCAGCTGGGATCCACCGGTCAGGGCGAAGAGCTTCGGTGCGGAGCCGGGCGCCGGGTAGGCGACGGATGTCGGTGCGACCTGCGCCTCGGTGACCGTGCCGGGTGTGGGCGCGGCGAGGCCGAGCATGGTCTGCGTGACGCCGGACGGGTCGGCGGGCTTCCACGCGGCGGCGGGGTCGCCCGGGTTCCAGGCGTACTGGATGGCCGTGCTGGACGTGGTCTGGGCGTCATCGAAGTAGAAGGCGCGGGAGATCACGTGCCCCGACTTCGTCATCAGCTGCAGGCCGCGGGATCCGCCGTTGGCCATGCCTCCGGACTGGATCGTCAGGATGCTCTCGCCGAGCGTCAGGTCGCTGCCGAACGCGGTGTTGAAGTCGGCGACGGTGAGACCGGCCGACACGACGGCCGGGTTCTGGATCCACAGCACCAGCGTCGCGCCGGGCTCGATCGTCGGCTCACCGGGCCCGGCGGGCCACAGGCTGGACGAGAGCGCCTTCGGGTCGGTGAGGTCGTTGTCGGTGCTGAGATAGCTCAGCACGTAATCGCCGAAGTCGATCGGCGCATCGGAGGCGTTGTAGAGCTCGATGTACTCGTAGGCGTCGGACCCAGCCACGTTCGCGGTGTCCGGGGCGACCTCGGTGATCTGCAGCAGCGGCCCTACGGATGAGGGATCGGTCGGCTTGATCAGCCGGCTGGTCACCTGCTCGGTCGTGATGACGCCGGGGGTGGGCGCCGCGGTCGCCCCGGTCACGTCGTGCGCGAGGATGCGGGCATCGACGCTGTCGGTCCGGTCCGGCACGCCGAACTGGGCGTTCCACGGCGTGGAGCCGTCGCCGTCGTCGGCGGGCACCCAGGCCCGCATGAGCGTCGTGCCACCGGCATCCGTGATGCTGAAGCCGCGGTTGCCACTGTTGGCGAAGCCGCCCTGCGGGCCGAAGCGGATGATCGGCACGTCAGTGTCCTGCATTCCGTAGAAGGCGCGGAACTGGTCCTTGGTCAGGCTGCGGCGTGCGTCTCCCTCGGCGTAGTTCATCCACAGCACGGCCACGCCGCCGGCGGGGATGATGGCCGGCGCGTCGTCCTCGCCGTCGAGGTGGATGAGCGGCTGCACGGTGCCGGTGTTCCACTGCGACGTGTGGTACCGGAAGCGGATGCCGGCGGCGTCGAGGTCGATGGGCTGATCGGTGGTGTTGACCACCTCGAGGAACTCGTAGGTGTCGGCGCCGTCGTTGTCGCCGTTGATCTCGGTGATCGCGAGCGGCCAGTGCGCACCGGCGTTGCCTGAGGTGCCGGCGATCCGGGCGATCGCGGCATCGGGCTGCGGCGTCTCCTGCGGCGTCTGGTCGGGGGCCGGCGTCTCGGCCGGCGACGTCTCCCCGGGCGTGGGAGTGCCGGTGGGGGCGGGCTCCGGGTCCTGGGTGGGCTGCGGCGTCGGGGCATCCGGCGTCTCGGTGGGAGTCGGAGTGTCCGTGGGCGCCGGGGTCTCCGTCGCGCCCGGCGTCGGGGCCGGCGTCGAGACGGCGTCCTGGGCGAACGCGGGCGAGGCGGCGAGCGGCAGCGCGGACGTGCACAGCACTGCGGTGATCACCGCGGCGACCGCGCCCGCGCCGATCCTTCTCAGGGGCGTATGGGGCATGACGGGAGAACCTGTTTCCGTTGGGGGATGACGGCAGAGGAGCCGTCCCCTTTATAGGGATCTCAGGTGACTCACAGGTTGCGGGATGAGGACCAACGCGCGTCTCAGGTGAACGTCTGCGGAAGACGGGGAGACGCGCGGCGTGTCACCGGATCGAGTGCTCGAGGAGCGCGAGCCGGGTGCGCGGATCTCCGGCGAGCGCGGGGATGTGCGTCAGGAAGGCGATCTGTCCGCGCTCCGCGGGCGGCTCACCAGATCGAGCCGACCTCGGCGAGCGCGAAGCGCGTGAACAGGCGCGTCTGCCGCTTCTGGAACTCGGCGATGACTCGGGCCTCCCGGCCCGCGATCGAGGTGTCGTTGTCAGCATCCATGCCCAGAAGCATCCCATGGGCGGCCCCGGTGGCCGGGAGTCGCGTCCCGCCGCCTCTCTTCTGAAGGACCTTCGACGTTCTGAAGGATGCTGACGGCCGCAGCATCCTTCAGAAGCGGATTCGTCCTTCAGAGACGTGGGTCGCGGCGCGTTCTGGAGCGATGCTCAGGCGATCGGATCGCCCTGCACGGGTCCCTCGGTGTTGGGCTTCCAACCCAGGGCGGGCGCGACGTGCTCGGCGAAGGCCTGCAGCACGTGCAGGTTGTACTCCGGGCCGAGCTGGTTCGGGATGGTGAGCATCAGCGTGTCCGCGGCCATCACCGCCTCGTCGGCCTTGAGCTGCTCGATCAGCACGTCCGGGTCGGCCGCGTAGGTCTTGCCGAACGTGGAGCGCATGCCGTCGATGATGCCGATCTGGTCGTCCGACTCCTCCGACCGCAGCCCGAAGTAGGCGCGGTCCCTGTCGCTGACCAGGGGGAAGACGCTGCGGCTGACCGAGACGCGGGGGCTGCCGGTGTGCCCGGCCTCCTTGTACGCGGCGCGGAAGAGGTCGATCTGCTCGCGCTGCAGCTCGTGAAACGGCTGGCCGGTCGCCTCGGTGAGCAGCGTGGAGCTCATCATGTTCAGTCCCATGCGTCCGGTGGTCTCGGCCGTCGCGCGGGAACCGGCGCCCCACCAGATGTGGTCGCGCAGGGTGGGCGAATGAGGCTCGATCGCCAGGTAGTGGCCGGCACCGACCATGCGCGGGTCGCCGGGGGCGATCAGCTCGCCGTCGATCGCGCGCAGGAACAACTCGAACTTCTCGCGGGCCATCACACTGCCGCGCTCCGGGTCCTCCGGGTCGTGGAACCCGAACACCTCGTATCCGCGCATGGCGGTCTCGGGTGACCCGCGGCTCACGCCGAGTGCGATGCGGCCGTCGGCGATGTAGTCGAGCGCCGCAGCCTCCTCGGCGAACTGGAACGGGTTCTCGTACCGCATGTCGATCACGCCCGTGCCGACCTCGATGCGCTTGGTGCGCGCGGCCATGGCGGTGAGCAGCGGGATCGGGGATGCCGCCTGCCGGGCCCAGTGGTGCACGCGCACGTATGCGCCGTTCACGCCGATCTCGTCGGCGCCCTCGGCGATCTCGATGGTCTGCTTGAGCATGTCGCCCGCGGTGCGCGTGACGGAGCCGGGCACGTCTGCGTAGTGCCCGAAGGAGAGGAAGCCGAAAGCCTTCATGCTGCATGCAACCGCATGTATCCTGCGGCTATTCCGTGGAACGGGTCATCGTCGGTACATCGGGACGCTGTCGATGTACTGCGTGTCCTGCTGATGATTGGGCAGGATGATGAGCCGCTCCTTCTTCATGTCATGGGCGACCACCGTGTCGGCACGGCACGAGGTGAAGCCGCTCAGCCTGCCCTCCTCGGCGAACCTGGCGCAGTCCCACTCGAGACCCTCGGGGAAGTACCTCAGGAACATCGACGCCGCCATGGTGCAGGTGTCCGCGCTCAGGTCCGGGGAGAGGCAGATCGAGAAGTCCGTCGCCCCCTTCACCGTGTAGGACGGGTCCGCCGACTGCAGAAAGGCCTGCGGATGCTCCGCGAGCAGCTCGCTCGCGCTGAAGCACACGCTGCCGTCATCGGCGCACCACTTCCCCTGCAGTTCGTCGGGGAATCCGTCCACCACGGGCGCTGTCGAGGTCGGGGCGACGATCGGACGCATCTTCCCGCCGCGGCGAACGGAATTCAGCTTCATGACGCCCCCTGTCACGCGTGCGAGAAACTCGCGAGCATCCAGAATATCGGCCGTCAGTCGCCGATCACAGGGCGAACCGGACGTGGTGCCCGTGATTCCCGGGGGCACGGGTCAGGAGGCTTCGGGCGCGGGCAGCAGCAGTCCGTCCTCGACCAGGCGGCGGATGCGGGGTTCGAGGTCGGCCCAGAGATCTGCGAGGGGCACTTCGAAGATGTCGGCCAGCGCCTGCACGATCTGCATCACGGTGAGATCGCCGTCGCAGGCGCCGACGAAGCCCGCGAGCGCCGGGTCGACGCTGATCGTGCGGGCGAACCCGCCGCCCTGCCGCAGCTCGATCACACTCGGATCGTCGTTGCCCGGCATGTGGTGGCGAGCCTCGGTGACGTCGGACGCCACGACCAGGCGATCCGGGATGCCGTCGGCGAGCAGGTCATGCGCGGCGAGACCCGCGCCCAGAGCCCGGCCCAGGTTCGAGACCGGCTGTGTGACGGTCTCGAAGCGGCGGAGCGGTTCGGCATCCGCGCCCGCAGGACGCCGCACCAGGATGTAGCCGAATCCGATGGCGGTCACGCCGCGGGCCGCGAAGTCGTCGAGCCAGGCGGTGAGGAGCGGGGTGAACCCGGAATCGCGCGGCAGCGTCCCGCCGTCGCGGATCCACAGTTCGGCGTACGAGAGCGGGCTGAGCTGCTCGCGCTGGATCACCCAGGCATCCAGCTCCTCGCCGATCCAGGAGCGCACCCGGTCCAGGCCGTCCACGCCGTCGCGCGACTCCCAGTTGCCGAGCAGCTGCGCCACGCCACCCGGGGTGAGATGAGCGGGCGCGGTCTGCAGGAACTGCTGGACGAGCGCATCGCCGACCAGCCCGCCGTCGCGGTACTCGTACTCCGGGACCCCGGATACACGCGGGGTGATCACGAACGGCGGGTTGGAGACGATCAGGTCGAACGCCTCGCCCGTCACCGGCTCGAACATGCTGCCCAGGCGCAGCTCCACGTTGCGCACGCCGTTCAGCTGCGCGTTCAGCTCCGCATACGCCAGCGCTCGCGCCGAGATGTCGGTCGCGACCACGTGCTGCGCACGGCGCGACACCAGCAGCGCCTGGATTCCGCATCCGGTGCCCAGATCCAGGGCGCGCTCCACCGGCGCCGGAATGACGAGCTCGGCCAGCGTGCGGGATGCCCCGCCCACACCGAGCACATGGTCGGCGGGAAGCGAGGTGCCCAGGGCGATCTCGTCGAGGTCGCTCGCGATCCACCACTCGCCGACCCCGTCGGCATCCACGAACGACTGCGGGCGGATGATCGCGATCGGCCGCACATCGGCGCCCTCGGCCACCGCGAGCCCCAGCGCCTCGAGGCCGTCGACGCCCACGCGCGGCACGGCCCATTCGACGGCGGCGTGAGGCTGCGGCATCCCGAGCACCCAGAGCCTGCCCAGCGTCGCCAGCGGATCGTCGCGGTCGGCGATGGCGCGGAGGATAGGCTCGCGCAGTCCGCGCGCCAGCGCGTCATCCGCCTCCTCGCCCCACAGGCGCCGCAGGGGTTCGGAGCGGAAGTCGGCGGCGTCCAGATCGGCGGCGAGCGCCTGCGCGAGAACGAGGTCGGGGCGGGGGTGGGCACGATCCGGCACGGCCGTCACTCTACGCGCCTTCAGGGTTCACCGCGGCGCGCTGGCTAGAATCGGGGCGTCGCCTGCGCCGGTCTCCCGGCCCCGTCGACCCGACACCATGACCGCGAATTCCCCCCGCAACGGCTCCCGCCCGCGCGCGCGTAGGCTGCTGAGCCGACTCGCCGCGGTGCTCGTCGTCGCCGGGATCGCCTTGGGCGGCACTGCACCGGCATCCGCTGCGACCGGCGAGCCCAAGGCATCCGCCGATGACGTGGTGGAGCTGGGCATCTCCACCGGCTCCGGGGCCCGGATGGAACCGAACGGCCCCATGGTGAGCACGATCACGATCGCCAACAGCACCGACGACGCGCTGAGCGCGGGCTCGGTCGACCTCGAGATCAACCCGACTCCCCTCGGCGACGCCGCGGCTCTGGACTCCTGGCTCGACGACGGCAGCGCCGCGGGCGACTTCCGCGCCGTCGCCACTGAGCCGTCGCCGCCTGTCGCAGCCGGTGAGAGCATCGACGTCAGCAGCGTCGCGGATGCCGAGGATCTGGGCGCCCTGGCTCCCGGCGTCTACGCGGTGCGGGCGCGCCTCACCGGCGCGACCACCACCGACCCCGAGGCCACGGTGTGGAACCTGACCGCGACTTCCGTGCTCATCGTGGCCCCCGCGAGCACGCAGAGCGTCGGAGTCATCGTGCCGATCACAGCCACGCCCGGCGACGACGTGCTGCTGAGCGCCGATGAGCTGGCCAAGCTGACCGCCCCGAACGGGATGCTGACCGGCCAGCTCGACGCGGTCACCGACACCCCGGCGATCCTGGCCGTCGATCCCGCGATCCCGGCGGCGATCCGGATGCTGGGCACCAGCGCCCCGGCCTCCGCCATCGCCTGGCTGCAGCGGCTCGAGCGTCTCCCGAACGACAGGTTCGCTCTGCAGCTCGGCGACGCCGATCCCGCCACTCAGGCGCACGCCGGTCAGAAGTCGCTGCTCACGGCTCCGGACCTCACACCGCTCCTGCAGACCACGGACTTCCCGTCCAGCACCCCCGCGCCGACCGCGCCGAGCACGGCCACCCCGACCCCGGTGCTGCCCGACAACGATGCCCTGACGGCCGTCATGGGCTCGCAGTCCGGCATCCTGTGGCCACGAGGCGACCTCACCTCGACCGACCTCGCGACCTTCGACGGGTACCTGGGCGGCCCGGGGACCACGATCGTCCCGTCCTCCTCGTTCGAGGGGAATCCGGGCACGCATGCGGTGGTGGACGGCCACAGCGTGCTGGTGACGGATGCTGCGGCCTCCGCTCGCCTCTCCACCGCGGTGACGAGCACCGACCCCATCACGACGGACCGCGAGATCGCCGCCGCCGCCGGGCACCTCTTCTTCACGTCCCGCACCTCCCCGACCCTGCTCGTGGGCCTGGACCGCTCGCAGAAGCGCTCCCCCGTCGCACTGCGCGACGTGCTGAGCGCATTCGCGTCCCCCGGAGTGCGCCTCGCCGCGCTGCGCACCTCTCCCCCGGCATCCGCCACCCTCCGGACGTCGGCCGGAACCGTCCGCGCCGGCGCGCTCACCGCGATGCTGGCCGACGAGCAGCGGCTGCAGGCGTTCTCGTCGATCCTCGACGTGCCGGCGCTGATGCTGGTCCCCGAGCGGATCCGGATGCTCAGGACCATCGCGGTCGGTCTCTCCGACGCGGCATTCACGACCGCGACGACGGATCGCGTGAAGCACGTGCAGGACCTGCTGGGCGCGGTGAGCATCCAGCGCCCCAAGCCCGTGCAGCTGATCGCCGCGTCCGCACCACTGCCGGTGTGGGTGCGCAACGATCTGCCCTGGAACGTGAACGTCTCACTGCACAGCACGCCGTCCGATCCGCGCCTGGACATCCAGGAGACCACCGAGATCGTGGCCGGTCGTGCCAGCAGCACGCGAGTGGACGTGCCCATCTCGGCCCGCGTCGCCAGCGGCGAGGTGCAGGTCGATTTCCGGCTCACCAGCCCCACGGGCGTCGCGATCGGTCCGGCCGAGACCGCCGACGTCACTCTGCGGGCCGACTGGGAGGCCATCGGGCTCGGCATCCTCGGCGGCGTCATCGGCCTGCTGCTCGTGTTCGGCCTGATCCGCACCGTGCGCCGACGCCGGGCTCGGGCGAGCATCGACGGGATGGGCTCGGAAGAGCATCCGGCGGACGACACCCGTGGCGACGAGGCACCCACCTCGCCGACGAAGGAGAACGAATGAGCAGTCTCGGCCGGGCCAGCGCGATCCTGGGGGCCGGCACGCTGATCTCGCGCGTCACCGGACTTGTGCGCACGATCGTGCTGCTCGCCGCGATCGGCTCCGTCGGTCGCGCCAGCGACGCCTTCAGCACCGCGAACCAGCTGCCCAACAACGTCTTCACGATCATCCAGACCGGCATCCTGACCGCCGTCATCATCCCGCAGATCGTGAAGTCCGCCAGCCACAAGGACGGCGGACAGGCGTTCATCTCCAAGCTGTTCACGCTCGGTACCGTGGTGTTCCTCGCCGCGACCGGTGTGGCCATGGTGCTCGCGCCGTGGCTGGTGTTCATGTACTCGAGCCAGTTCACCCCCGACCAGCTGGCCCTCGGCACGGCGTTCGCGTACTGGTGCCTGCCGCAGATCTTCTTCTACGGTCTCTACGCGCTCATCGGCGAGACCCTCAACGCCAAGCGCGTGTTCGGCCCGTACACCTGGGCCCCGATCGCGAACAACGTCATCTCGATCATCGGCTTCATCGTCTTCATGATGCTGTTCGGCGACAACCGCAATCACGTCGAGATGTGGGACCCGACGATGATCGCAGTCATGGGCGGCACCGCCACTCTCGGCATCGCCGTGCAGGCGGCCCTGCTGCTGCTCGCCTGGCGCCGCACCGGGCTGCACCTGCGACCCGACTTCCGCTGGAAGGGCGTCGGACTCGGCGAGGTCGGCAAGCTCGCGAGCTGGACCTTCATGATGGTCATCGCCGGTCAGCTCGCCGGCCTGGCGCAGTCGAACATCGTCTCCCGGGCCTCGGGCGAGCACCCCGCGGGGACGATCATGATGGCCGCCTGGCTCGTGTTCATGCTCCCCTACTCGATCTTCGCGGTCTCGATCGGAACGCCCTACTTCACGCAGATCGCCGAGCACACGGCCGAGGACCGGCACGACCAGGTGCGCGGCGACGTCGCTCGCAGCATCCGCGCGATCAGCCTGTTCATCGTCATCTCGTCGGTGGCCCTGGCCGTGGCATCCGTGCCCGCGACGCGCATCTTCACCGAGAACGGCGCCCAGGCCGAGCAGGCGGCGCCCGTGCTGATCTGCTATCTCGTCGGACTGCTCCCGCTGTCGCTGCTGTTCATCGTGCAGCGCACCTTCTACGCCTACGGCGACACCCGCACGCCGTTCTGGTTCACGATCGTCCAGTGCTCGCTGATCGTCGTCTCGGCGCTGGTGGCTCCGCTGCTCGTCCCGCTCAGCCAGCTCGCCGCCGCGGTGGCGCTCGGCCAGTCCCTGGCAGGGCTCGTGCAGACGATCATCGCCGTGGTGCTGCTGCGCCGCCGTCTCGGCGGCCTGGAGCTCCCCCGCGTCGCGCTGTCGCTGGGCCGCTTCGTGCTGGCCGCCGTCCCTGCCGGCTTCGCCGGGTGGGGCGTCTACCTGCTGATCGGCGGTGCCGACGGATGGGCCGTGTCCGCGACCGGTATGACCGGCCGCCTGCTGGGGGCGGTCGGCACCGGAGTCGTCGGCGGCGTGGCGTTCGCGGTCTACCTCGTCGTTCTCTTCGTGCTGCGCGCCCCGGAGCTCAGCGTGGTCTCCGGGCTGCTCAAGCGCTTCCTGCCGGCGCGCGCCTCGCGCTGATCGCCGCGGCGCCTCCGCCGCTCCTGCCGCGCTCAGCGATGGGGAATGTCGCGCGGTTACCATGGGTTGAAGAGATCGTGGCGGTTTTCCCGCGTGTCACTGCGCGCCCGCCGACAGAGGAGAGCACATGCGTCAGGTCATCATCATCGGCTCGGGTCCGGCCGGGTTCAGCGCCGCCATTTACGCGGCGCGCGCCAACCTGGAGCCGCTGCTGATCGCCAGCTCCGTCGAGGTGGGCGGCGAACTGACCAAGACCACCGACGTCGAGAACTTCCCGGGCTTCCCGGAGGGCATCCAGGGCCCCGACCTCATGGTCAAGCTGCAGGAGCAGGCGGAGAAGTTCGGCACCGAGGTGCTCTACGACGACGTCGTCTCGCTCGAGCTCGACGGCCCGGTCAAGAAGGTCACCCTGGGTACGGGCGCCGTGCACGAGGCATCCGCCGTCATCTATGCGACCGGATCCGCCTACCGCAAGCTCGGCATCGAAGGCGAGGAGCGCCTCTCCGGTCACGGCGTGTCCTGGTGCGCCACCTGCGACGGATTCTTCTTCCGCGAGAAGGCGATCGCCGTCGTCGGCGGCGGCGACTCCGCCATGGAAGAGGCCACCTTCCTGACGCGCTTCGCGTCGAAGGTGTACGTCATCCACCGCAAGGACACGCTGCGCGCCTCGAAGATCATGCAGGAGCGCGCGTTCGCGAACGACAAGATCGAGTTCATCTGGAACAGCGAGGTCGCCGAGATCCTCGGCGAGTTCGAGACGACCGGCGTGCGCCTGCGCTCCACCGTCGACGGGACGCTCAGCGAGCTGGACCTGCAGGGCGTGTTCGTCGCGATCGGCAACGACCCGCGCACGCACCTCGTCCACGACAAGCTCGACCTCACCCCGGAGGGCACCATCTGGGTCGACGGCCGCTCGTCGCGCACCTCGGTGCCCGGAGTGTTCGCGGCGGGTGACGTGATCGACCCCACCTACCGTCAGGCCGCGACCGCCGCCGGTTCGGGTGTCGTGGCCGCTCTGGACGTGGAGCACTTCCTGGCCGGCCTCGCGGATGCCGCTCCTGCGGCCGCGGCGGCCGCGCACTGAGCATCCGGAACACTTTTCCCGCATCCGGTGTTGCATCGGATACCCAACTAAGGAGAATCATGACTGCCAAGGCAACCACCGAGGCGACCTGGGAGCAGGACGTGCTCCAGGCCGATGGCCCGGTCCTCGTCGACTTCTGGGCCGCGTGGTGCGGTCCGTGTCGCATGGTCGCGCCGGTGCTCGACGAGATCCAGGCCGAGCACCCCGAGAAGATCACCATCCTCAAGCTCAACGTCGACGAGAACCCCAACCTCGCGATGCAGTACCAGATCACCTCGATCCCCGCGATGAAGGTGTTCCAGGGCGGCGAGGTCAAGACCACGATCATCGGCGCCAAGCCGAAGTTCGCCCTCGAGCAGGATCTCGCCGCGTTCATCGGCTGATGCGTCGACCGGCTCAGCAGCCCATCTGCTGAAGCGAGCCCGTCACCCTTCGGGGTGGCGGGCTTCTTCGTGTCCGGATGCCTGTGACTCCTTGTCGTGGACGTTCACGGCGGGCAGACCACGGGACGGACGGCGATATCGATGACGGGCTTCGCCATCATCCCCGGGACGGCGGTCGACCCGATGTGCTCGATCGTCCACGTCGGGTCGCCGGCAGCGCGCAGCTCTGCAGCCGCGTCATCGAACTGACGCGACCAATCCGGGTCGTAGTCCACCAGCATTCAGCCTCCCGACACAGCGTAACCAGGGTCGGCGGGCGCACGGTCCTCCTGGCGTCAGGAGGCGTCGGCGACCGTAGGGTCCCAGCGGCGGTGGCGCCGCTCCCCCAGCATCCCCCACACCGTCTTCGTCAGTTCCGGGTACTCGAGCGCGATCTGGCGGAGCACCCGGTAGTGACGCGCGGAGTTCGGCCGCACGCCGTCGTTCGCCTTGATGTTCTCGGCGCGCAGCAGGAAGACGACCAGCTCGTCGATGCTGGGCAGATCCTCCATGAACTCCCAGGGGTCCTCTCCCCCGCGCAGTCGCTCCTGGATGAGCACCGCGAGCTCATCCGATGCTTCGGCGCGCAGCACCTCGAGGCTCGCGCGGCGCGGGATGGACTCGGTCATGACTTCCAGCCTACGCACGAGAACGCGGCCGGAAGGCATCCGACCGTGTTCTCGTGGACGCCGCGTGTGTCAGCGCGCGCCGACCGTCTCCGCGCTCGTGATGCCGTGCAGCTGCTTGAACTCCAGCGCGTAGGCGAGCTTGCCGGGCTTGGCGTCCTCATAGGGCTTGGAGAGCTTGCCGAACTCACCGCCGGTGGGCTTCTTGCCGTCGTTCCACTCCGTCAGGGCACCCAGCTCGGATGCTGTCAGGCCGTTCGCGACCACGGCATCCGGCGCGAGGGCGGTCTGCGCGCGAGTCAGGCGCTCCACCGTGTTCAGGTAGCTGGCACGGTCATCGCGGTTCCAGCCCGCGAGGTCGACCGCGCCGGAGGTGCGCACCCAGTCCGCCCAGTAGAACTCCTGGAAGGGCACGGATCCGGCTGCGTAGCCGATGTCGCGACCGAAGTAGAGCAGGCTGCGCAGCTCGTCGTCCTTGAAGTTGTTGAGGCCGACCGAGCTCGGCAGCTGCTTGGGCGTGATCGCGACACCCTCGGCATCCTTCAGGTACGTCCAGCCGTTCTTCTGCATCGTGTCCCAGAACTGCTTCTGGCCCAGACCAGTGAGGTTGCCGAGCACGCGCAGACGCACATGCAGGTTCGGACCGCCGTCCGCCAGCTCCTAGAAGGACGTCAGCGTGTGGTGACCATCGGTGAGGTACAGCTTGCCGCCGGGCCCGATGACCACTGTCTTCATCGGTGCGATGCTCTCAGCGGTCTCCTGACCCACGGGGATCGTGCAGGTGAAGCTGGTGGGGTCGTCCAGGCGCGCGCTCGCGTCAGCGACCGCCGCCTCGCCCTGTCCGTTCGCCTCGCACCAGTCGTCGAACTTCTTGTTGATCTTGTCCTTGCCCAGCGTGTACCGGCCGAGCTTGTAGTAGACCTCGTCGTAGCCGAGGGAGGGCTGGGTGGGCAGGACGTCGCCGATGCGGACATCGAGCAGGTCACCACGCTGCGCGCACATGTTGATCGCGGGGGTTCCCTTGGCGGGAGTCGGGCACTTCGGAGCTGCCTGCGCCGCAGGCGCAGCGAGCAGCGTCGCCGCGGTGAGCGTGACGATGGCTGCGACTCCAGCGGCGCGGCGCGTGGTCTTTCGGGAGTTGTCGGTCATGCGTCCACAGTGGCGGATCCCGGTGAACCCGCTGTGAACAAGGGGTGATCGACCTGCAATGTTTCACGTGAAACGGCGGGGCGGACGTTTCGTCTCGCTCCGCTCGCTGGACTCCCGGTCATGGAGCGAGGAGCGCAGCGACGAGACGAAATGCCCACACGCCGAGGCGGACGTTTCGTCTCGCTCCGCTCGCTCAACAACCGGAGCAACAGGAAAGGGCCCGCATTGTTTCACGTGAAACATCGCGGGCCCTGGGGCGCGGATCAGCGTGAGCCGTACTCCTGCTCGCCGAGCTCCCCGAGAATGCGGTTCAGGTCCTGAATTGATGCGAATTCGATCTTGACCTGGCCCTTACGCGCTCCCAGCGCGATCTGGACACGGGTGTTCAACCGGTCTCCGAGCTTCGCGGAGACCTCGTCCAGGTAAGCGCGGCGCGCTCCCGCCTGCGGCTTCGACTTGCTGCCCGCCGCCGCGGGAAGGGCCTTCGCGGCCGCCTCCGTGGCGCGCACGGACAGGTCCTCGTTCACCACCTTGTCAGCTAGGCGCTGCATCCGCTCGGGGTCCTCCACCGAGAGGATCGCGCGCGCGTGACCAGCCGACAGCACACCGGCCGCGACGCGCTGCTGCACCGGAACGGGCAGGCGCAGCAGACGGATCGTGTTGCTGATCTGCGGGCGGGAGCGACCGATCCGGGTGGCCAGTTCCTCCTGCGTGATGCCGAAGTCCTCGAGCAGCTGCTGGTAGGCGGATGCCTCTTCCAGGGGGTTCAGCTCTGACCGGTGCAGATTCTCGAGCAGCGCGTCGCGCAGCAGGTCCTCATCGGCGGTCTCGCGAACGATCGCGGGGATCTCGGTCAGGCCGGCCTCGCGCGCCGCGCGCGTGCGCCGCTCCCCCATGATCAGTTCGTAGTCGCCGTCGGCGTTCTTGCGCACGACGACGGGCTGCAGCACGCCGAACTCGCGCACGCTGTGCACGAGCTCGGCGAGGTGATCCTCATCGAAGTGTGTGCGCGGCTGACGCGGGTTGGGCACGATGCTGTTGGGGTCCACCTGGATGAGGCGGATGCCGGGGATCTCCGGAAGGTCGGCCTCCGCCGCTGCGGGCGCGGGCTCAGCATCCGTCTTCGGCTTGGGAGCCCCGGGGAAGAACACGTCCACGGGGCGCTCGGCCTGATCCGCGGTGGGAATGAGGGCTCCGATCCCCCGACCGAGTCCGGTGCGCTTGGCGGCCATCAGTGCTCCTTGTTCTGCGAGGATCGTTCGCCTCGCTGTGCGATCTCGACTGCTGCTTCCCGGTAGGCGACGGCGCCGGCCGACGTCCCGTCATACGCGATCACGGTCTGACCGAAGCTCGGTGCCTCGGAGACGCGGACCGACCGTGGGATGACGGCGTCGAGTACCTGCTGCGGGAAGTGGTTGCGGACCTCGTCGGCGACCTGCTGCGACAGGCGCGTGCGCGCGTCGAACATCGTGAGCAGGATCGTGGAGAGGTGGAGTTCGGGGTTGAGGTGCTTCTGGATCATCTGGATGTTCCCGAGCAGCTGACTCAGGCCTTCCAGCGCGTAGTACTCGGCCTGAATCGGGATCAGAACCTCCGTCGCGGCCGTGAAGGCGTTGATCGTGAGCAGTCCCAGCGACGGCGGGCAGTCGATGATCACGACGTCCATGTGATTGTCGTCGAGATAGGTCTTGAGGGCGCGGCGCAGCCGGAACTCTCGTGCTACCTGCGAGACGAGTTCGATCTCGGCGCCGGCCAGGTGGATCGTACTGGGCGCGCAGAAGAGGTTCTCGGACTCCGGACTCGGCTGCACGATCTCCACGAACGGCAGATCGTTGATCAGCACGTCATAGATGCTCGAGGTGTCCGCCGTGTGCGGGATGCTGAGCGCCGTGGATGCGTTGCCCTGCGGATCGAGATCGATCACGAGGACCTTCGCTCCGAGTTCGGCGAGAGCGGATGCCAGGTTCACCGCCGACGTCGTCTTGCCGACGCCGCCCTTCTGGTTGGAGACCGTGAAGATGCGGGTCTCACCCGAGAAGGTGACATTGACCTCGCGCAGAGCCCTGCGCCGACTGGACAGATCAGCGAGTTCCCGAGCGAGCGGGGTATCCATCCCGAAATCGTGGCTCGGCGATGCGTTGTCGGATGGTTTCACGTGAAACATCGACTCCTTTCGGGACCGTCTACCACTCTAATCGACGCCACCGACTCCCCCTTTCGGTCATCGAATGTGCAACGCAACGAAGAGCGGAGGTGCGGCACAGTTCCGACTCCGGCGTTTCGACTCGCTTCGCTCGCTCAACGACCGACGTATCTCCCCTGGTCATTGAGCGAGGAGCGCAGCGACGAGTCGAAATGCCCGTACCCTGCACGCTCAACCCCTGGCCTTTCGCAGGGCACGCTCGCGCGTACTCCAGCCTTTGATCGCATCGAAGCCGCCCTCGATGAACGCCTGCCGCTTAGTGTGACTCCACCCTTGGATGCGCTTCTCCAACCCGAAAGCCTCATCGATTCGCTCGAACTCCGCGAACCAGACCAGTTCCACGGGAAGCCTGCAGGACGTGTAGTCACTCCCCATTCCCTGCGCATGGGTCTCGAGACGGGTATCCAGATCGACAGTGCTGCCCGCATAGAACGTCCCGTCGGAGCACTTGAGAATGTAGGTGTATCCCGTAGTGAACCGACGGTAAGCACCACCGGAGACCGCTGACGTCCAAGATCACGGCAGCTGTGGATGTTTCACGTGAAACATCCACATGTGGAAAGCAGTGCGTTTCGACTCGCTGCGCTCGCTCAACGACCGGGGTGGATCGGTGGCAAACCAGGCGTTTCGACTCGCTGCGCTCGCTCAACGACCGGTCATTGAGCGAGGAGCGCAGCGACGAGACGAAATGGACAGCCCGAACTCAGCGCACGCGCGCGCGGAAGACGCGAGTCGTCTCGCCGAGAACACCTTCGCCGAGCACCTCGACCGAGACGTCCGTCACCTTGTGCTTCTTCAGCACCTTCTGCGCAGCCGTGATCTCAGCATCGACGTTGTGTCCCTTGAGGAAGATCAGTTCACCGGCATCCTTCGCCAGCGGAGCTGTGATCGGGATCAGCGTCCGCAACGCGCTGACCGCGCGGGCCGTCACCACGTCGAACTCGACTCCGACGTCTTCAGCGCGGGCGCGCATGACCCGCACGTTCGACAGCTCGAGCGACTCCACCTGATCATTGAGCCAGGTGACCCGGCGCTCCATCGGTTCGATGAGGGTCCACTCCACATCAGGGCGCGCGATGGCGAGGACCAGGCCCGGCAGGCCGGCGCCGGAACCGACATCCGCAACCGAACCACGGAACAGTGGGGCAGCGATCGCCGAGTTCAGCACGTGCCTCGTCCAGAGTCGGGGCAGTTCCAGCGGGCCGATCAGTCCGCGCAGTTCCCCCTCGGCGGCGAGCGATGCCGTGAACCGACGCGCGAGATCGATGCGATCGCCGAAGATCTCCGCTGCGACTGCGGGCTCGGATTCGAGTTTCGACTCAGTCACACTGTTGCTCCTTCGAGGGGATCGTGCATTTTCGTCTCGATTCGCTCACTCAATGACCGGTGCCTGAGCCGTACGTTTCACGTGAAACGCGCATCGCGAACCGCTCGCTCGATGGCCGAATACCCAGTGATGTTTCACGTGAAACATCACTGGAGAGAAGGTCAGCCGCGGGAGATCACCGTGTGGCGGTCAGCGCCCTCGCCGTACGACTCCGAGACCAGTCCACGCTCGGACACGATGTCGTGCACGAGCTTGCGCTCGTAGGAGGACATCGCGGGAAGGGATGCCTGCGACGCACCGTCGTCGAGTTTGGCGACCGCGGCGTTCACCAGTCCTTCGAGCTGTCGGCGGCGGGTGTCTCGCGATCCGCCGATGTCGAGGATCATGCGTGAGAACGACCCGGTCTTGCTCTGCACGGCGAGTCGAGTGAGCTCCTGCAGGGCCTGCACGGTCTCGGGTGCCGACAGCAGGGACAGGGCGTCGCCCTCCGCCTCGACCGACACATAGGCGCGACCCTGACGCACATCGAGATTCAGGTCACCGTCGATGTCGGCGATGTCGAGCAGCTCCTCCAGGAAGTCGGCCGCGATGTCGCCTTCCTGCTCGAGCTCCTCGATCGTCGACTCGGCCGAGGACTTCAGCTCATCCGTCGTCATCAGTTGGACCCCTTCTTCTTCGCACGCTTCTTGCTCATGGGCTGCTCCCGCTTCGGAGCCTGCTCCTTGGCGCGCTCGGCCTCCTCGAGCAGACGCTGCTGCTCAGCCTCGTACACCGCGATCGGAACGATCTTGCCCTCTGCGTTGATCGCCTTGCCACGACGGGCCAGACGCTCCTCACGAGCACGGGCGGCGTCCGAGCCGGGCGTCGGCATCTCGCGGATGACCAGGAACTGCTGGCCCATGGTCCACAGGTTGGAGACGAACCAGTAGAGCACCACACCGAGCGGGAAGAAGACGCCCGAGAAGATGAAGCCCAGCGGCAGAACGTAGAGCATGATCTTCTGCATCTGGTACGCCTGGCCGGTCTTGGCCTCGGGCGACAGGTTCTTCGAGATGATCTGCAGCTGCGTGTAGAACTGCGAGACGATCATGAGGATCACGAGCACCACGAGGATCGTGACCGTGACCTCCCAGCCGGCCGGCTTGGTCTCGAGCGCCGTGCGGAGATCGATGTGCAGCGGGGCGACACCGAACAGCGTCGCGTCGTAGAACTGCTTGGTCAGGTCGGCGTGCAGCAGACCGACGCCGCCGATGCCGTGCTTCGCGTGGTCGCCGACGTCACGCAGCGTGTAGAACATGCCGAGCAGGAAGGGCATCTGCACGAGCATCGGAAGACACGACGACACCGGGGTCGTGCCGTGCTTCTTGTACAGCGCCATGGTCTCGCGGCTCATCGCCTCGCGCGAGAGCTGGTCGCGCTTGCCCTTGTACTTCTCCTGCACCTTCTTCAGCTGCGGAGCGATCTCCATCATCTTGCGCTGGCTCTTGATCTGCTTCACGAACAGCGGGAAGACCGCCGCACGGATCACGATCACGAGACCGACGATGGACAAGACCCAGGTCAGACCAGCATTCGGAGCCATCCCGAATGCGGTGAAGAGCCAGTGCCAGGCGACCAGGATCGCCTCGACGATCCACTTGAACGGCCACAGCAGGATGCTGAACAGATCGAAACCACCCCCGTTGCCGGCGGCCGGGCTGGGGGTGCTTGCGAGCAGAAGGTCAAGACCCACTGTTCAGTCCTTTCGAGCGGGTACGACGAATCCGTGCGGAGTCAGTTCGTAGTGGAAATGAGCGTGAGGGCGCACGTCGTCGACGCCGCCCTTGCTCCACGGATTGCAGCGCAGGATGCGCCAGGCCGACAGGATCGTCCCCCACACCGCGCCGTGCTGCTGCACCGCACCTACAGCGTAAGCGGAACAGGACGGGTAATACCTGCACACATCCCCGTACAGCGGTGAGATCACCGCGCGGTAGACGACGAGGAACGCGAGCACCGCATTCCTCGGCAGGACGAGGATCCCGCGGATCAGATCGGATGCCCGGAACCGCGCCGTTCCGAAAGCGTAGGACGGAAGCGCGCTCATGCCCGCACCGGCCCGGCCACGAGCCGATTGAGACAGCGCGCCACGTCGGTCCGCAGGTCGGCGAACTCGGCGGTCGCGGATGCGGGAAGGGCACGGATGACGACATCCGTGCCCTCGGGAACCGTGTCGAGGAACTCGGCGCACACCGCTTTCAGGCGGCGGCGAACGGTGTTCCGAACCACAGCGGTTCCTACCTGCTTGCTGATGATGAACCCGAACCGGGGTGCACGGTCGTCGGACGCCGGCAGAACCGAGGTCACCAGACGCGGCCCACCGCATCGCGTGCCGCGGCGGACCACCTGTCGGTAGTCGACGCCACGCGTCAGGCGATTCGGCCGGGCGAGCACGGCAGGTCCGGGTGAGCGGGCTTACGCCGAGAGCTCAGCACGGCCCTTCGAGCGACGTGCCGAAAGGATGGCGCGGCCGGCGCGGGTGCGCATGCGGGCACGGAAGCCGTGCTTCTTGGCGCGACGGCGGTTGTTGGGCTGGAAGGTGCGCTTGCTCATGGAATCACTCCGGGAATGGTGTCACCGGGCTTTTTCATCCGGAGACAGGGGGTACTGCCAAAAGGCATAAGTCAACCGATTAAGGGTACGACCTGCCGCCGCGCAGGGCAAATCCACCGCCGGATGCCTCGATGCCGCCCGTCAGTTGCGCACACCCATTATCCACAACTGTGGAGACCGGGCCGGATCGCGACACACCCGCGTGTTTCCGCGGGCGGCTTGATGTTCTGGCGGGTGATGACTACCGTGGCATCCGACGTTATCCACAGGGGGAGACCACGCTTTGTGCGACCTTTCCACAACCTCGCCCGGAGCACCATGACCACTGCAGCCCACCCCGACGTGCCGATCTGGTCGACTCTGCGCGATCGTCTCGCCGAGGATGAGCGGGTGTCGCCGCAGCTGCACGGCTTCCTCAGCCTGGTGGTTCCGGCCGGCGTCATGGGCGGGGTGCTGTACCTGGACGTCCCGAACGATCTGACCGCCGCGCAGATCAACAAGAGGCTGCGCATCCCGCTGATGGAGGCTCTGTCCCAGATCGGCGACGAGGTCACCTCGTATCGCACGGTGGTGAACCACGAGCTCGCCGACCAGCCGACGGCGCCCATCTCGGTCCCCGACTTCACGACTCCCGAGCCGGTTCGCAGCGAGCCCGCGGCGGAGACGCCCCAGGCTCTGCGCCACGAATCGCGCCTCAACCCGAAGTACACCTTCGACAACTTCGTGATCGGCCAGTCCAACCGCTTCGCGCATGCGGCGGCGGTCGCCGTGGCTGAGGCGCCGGCGAAGGCGTACAACCCGTTGTTCATCTACGGCGACTCCGGACTGGGCAAGACCCACCTCCTGCACGCCATCGGCGACTACGCGCAGTCGCTCTACGCCGGGGTGAAGGTTCGCTACGTCTCGAGCGAGGAGTTCACGAACGACTTCATCAACTCGATCGCGAACAACCGCGGCGCCGCCTTCCAGAGCCGGTACCGCGAGGTCGACATCCTGATGATCGACGACATCCAGTTCCTGCAGGGTCGCGCCGAGACGCAGGAGGCGTTCTTCCACACCTTCAACCAGCTGCACGACCACAACAAGCAGGTCGTGATCACCAGCGATGTGGCACCGAAGCTGCTCACCGGCTTCGAGGACCGGATGCGCAGCCGCTTCGAGTGGGGCCTGATCACGGATGTGCAGGCGCCCGACCTGGAGACCCGCATCGCGATCCTGCGCAAGAAGGCGCAGAGCGAGTCGCTCCACATCCCCGATGAAGTGCTCGAGTACATCGCGACGGTGGTCTCCTCGAACATCCGCGAGCTGGAGGGGGCGCTGATCCGGGTCTCCGCGTTCGCGAGCCTCAACCGCTCGGCGCTCGACATCTCGCTCGCTCAGACCGTGCTGCGCGACATCGTCGACACCACCGAGGACAACGTCATCTCGCCGACGGACATCATCACGTCGACGGCCGCGTACTTCAAACTCACGGTCGACGATCTGTACGGCTCGAGCCGTTCGCAGCAGATCGCGATCGCCCGGCAGATCGCCATGTACCTGTGCCGCGAGCGCACGAATCTGTCGCTGCCGAAGATCGGTCAGCTGTTCGGCAACCGCGATCACACCACCGTGATGTACGCCTGCAAGAAGATCAGCGAGCTCATGAAGGAGCGCCGTTCGGTCTACAACCAGGTCACCGAGATCACCACCCAGATCAGCCGTCGCTGACGCCCCGACACGCCTGAAGTCACGCGGAATCGGGACGGTTGTCCGCAGGGGTTGTGGATAACTTGTGGAAACTTCGGCTTCCGGATGCTGTCGAGCAGACCCACCTGTGGATAACGGGAACCGCCGCCTCGAGGTCGGAACCCTCCGAAAGCCCCGGAATCCTCAGGGTCTCCACAACTGACAAGCGTGTAGTTTCCTACTCTCCGCTGCTATCCACCGACTTATCCACAGAATCCACAGTTGTTAACACCGTTAAGAGATCAATCTCAGTGAAGGGCTCCCCGATCACCAGACGGATGTGGACGGACAGGCCGCCACAGCCCCATTCGGGGTAGCGGCGGCTTCGCCCGGTGCGACTAGCATGGGATCGCCTGCAGTGGGCCCACTGCGAAAGGTGAAGTACAACGAGGGAGCGCCCGTGAGGTTCCAGGTCAACCGCGATGTGTTCAGCGAGGCTGTGTCCTTCGTCGTCAAGCTGCTGCCACAGCGCAATCCGCAGCCGATCCTTGCGGGTGTGCTCATCGAGGCATCCGCTGAGGGACTGACCCTCTCGGCCTTCGACTACGAGGCATCCGCCCGCACCACGATCGAGGCGACCGTCGACGAGCCGGGGACGATCCTCGTGCACGGCCGCCTGCTGTCGGACATCGCGAGCCGGCTTCCGAACGCGCCGATCGAGATCGCGGTGGAGGAGGACGGCGGGATCGCCGTCACCTGCGGTTCCGCACGGTTCACCCTCGCCGCCATGCCGGTCGAGGAATATCCCTCCATCCCCGAGGTGACCGGCTCGACGGGCGTCGTGCCGGCCGAGGAGTTCGGCACCGCGATCGCGCAGGTGGCCTTCGCCGCATCCCGCGACGATGTGACCCCGGTCCTCACCGGCGTGCAGCTCGAGGTCTCCGGCACCACCCTGAGCCTGGTCGCGACCGACCGCTACCGCGTCTCGCTCCGCGACGTGCCGTGGGACGGGGAGGGCGCAGAGCAGACCGCGCTGGTCCCGGCCCGAACGCTCACCGAGGTCGGGAAGACCTTCGCGCACGCCGGCAACATCGAGATCGCGTTCTCCGGAGCGGGTGACCGCGAGATCATCGCGTTCACCGCGGGCAACAAGACTGTGACTTCTCTCCTGATCAAGGGCAATTTCCCGCCCGTGCGCAGGCTGTTCCCCGAGCAGACCGACCACTACGCGGTCGTCAACACCGGCGACCTCATCGAGGCCGTGCGCCGTGTCGCCCTGGTGCTCGACCGCTCCGCTCCGCTGCGATTCACGTTCGGCGCCGACGGCGTGACGATGGATGCATCCGGCAGCGAGCAGGCCCGCGCCTCCGAGTCGGTCGACGCTCACCTGAACGGCGGCGACGAGGTGACCCTCGGCCTGAACCCGCAGTACCTGCTCGAGGCTCTCGGCGCGGTCAAGAGCGAGTTCACCCGCGTCACGTTCACGTCGAGCGACAACGCCAACAAGCTCAGCCCGGTGCTCGTGACCAGCCAGACCTCGGTGGACCAGGCCGGTCTGGACTCGTTCAAGTACCTGCTGCAGCCGAACCTGCTGCTTCGGTGACGCTCGAGCCCATCACACCGGAGCTCGCGCGGCGCATAGTCGTGCGGGATGAGCGGGACGGCGATCACTGGCATCCGGACTATCCGTTCGCGGACGAGCTGGTGCCGTTGCGGATGCTGGCGGACCAGGACGCCGCGGATGCTGTCTTCACGCTGTACATGGTCCGAGAAGAAAACCTGGCCGTGGGCGGTTTCGGCTTCTTCGGACCACCGGACGAGTCGGGCACCGTCGAGTTCGGCTACGGCCTGATCCCCTCTGCTCGCGGCCGCGGGCTGGCAACGGATGCCGTGGCCGAAGGGCTGCGGATCGCCGCGGATGCCGGCGCGAAGCGCGCGATCGCCGACACCGACCTCGACAACGCGCCCTCCATCCGGGTACTCGAGAAGTCCGGTCTCGTCGAGACGCACCGCTCCGCCGACAAGGTCTTCTTCGCGCGGGAACTCTGACCGGCACGGACCCGTCACCGGCGTTCAGCAGCGGACGGAGCGTCCGACCCCGAAGGTAGGCTGACATCGTGATTGTGGAGCACCTGAACCTGGGCGATTTCCGCAATTACGCGACCGCTGATCTCACGCTGCATCGCGGTCCGAACGTGCTCGTCGGCAGCAACGGGCAGGGGAAGACCAACCTCGCCGAAGCGATCGTCTTCCTCGCGACGCTGGGATCGCATCGGGTGTCGTCGGATGCTCCGATGGTGCGGGACGGCAAGGAGTTCGCCGTGGTGCGAGCGCGTCTCGCGCACGGTGAGCGCAAGGTGCTCGTCGAGGTGCAGCTCAACAGGCAGGGCTCGAACAAGGCGCGCATCAACGGGTCACCGTCGAAGACCAACGAGCTGCCGCGCTACGCGCATGTCGTGCTGTTCGCGCCCGAAGACCTGCAGATCGTCCGCGGCGATCCTTCGTCGCGCAGAAGATTCGCAGATCAGCTGCTGATTCAGCGCACTCCGCGGATGGCAGGGGTGATCGCCGACTACGAGCGCGTGCTGAGGCAGCGGACCGCTCTTCTGAAGTCCGCCCGTGCGCGCGGAGTGCGCGGCGAGGGCCTCTCGACGCTCGATGTGTGGGATGACAAGCTCATCTCACTCGGCTCCGAGATCATCCATGCGCGCCTGCGGCTGGCATCCGATCTGCAGGGTCCCCTCGCCGAGGCCTACACGGCGATCGCGGGGGCCGACCACCGTCCGCAGCTGGAATGGGCGCTGTCCGTGCGCGGTGGAGATCCGGAGGAGGGCGACCCTTCGACGGACTCAGGGACCGAAGATGGGCCGGTCCGCGGCGAGATCGAGGAGCAGTTCCGTGCCGCGCTGCAGGCGAAGCGCTCGAAGGAGATCGAGCGCGGGCTGACGCTGGTGGGACCTCACCGCGACGACCTGATCCTGCGCGTCCGCGATCTTCCGGTGAAGGGGTACGCCTCGCATGGCGAGTCCTGGTCCGTCGCGCTCGCGCTGCGCCTGGCATCCGCGGAACTGCTGCGCGCCGAGTCCCCGGCCGGTGATCCGGTGCTGATCCTGGACGACGTCTTCGCCGAGCTGGACGCCGACCGGCGCGAGCGCCTGGCGGCCATCACCTCCGGGTACGAGCAGGTGATCGTCACGGCCGCCGTCGAGGGGGACATCCCCGAGCCGCTGCACCGTCATGTCGTGCGCATCCACGCAGGAACCATCAGCGATGAGCGTCCTTCGTCTCGCTCCGCTCGCTCAGGAACCGAGGACGATCTAGGCTCTGCAGGACCCGGAGAGGAGACCGCCGATGATGGACCCGCAGCCTCCTGAGACGGTGGCGACCTACCTGCGGCTGCGCGGGCTGAAGCCCAGCTCGAAGAACTGGAAGCGTCGCAAGCGCATCGAGGTCGACGACGACAACGCGCCGTTCTCCAAGGGGCGCGATCCCGGCACGCTCGGTGACATCCTCGCCAAGCTCACCAGGGATTCCGGCTGGGAGAAGACGCTCGCGGCCGAGGACCTGGTGCGGCAGTGGGCCGAGCTCGCCGGCGCCGACACCGCGAAGCACTCCGAGCCGGTCTCGCTGGAGCGCGGCGTTCTCACCGTGAAGTGCGACTCCACGGCGTGGGCGAAGAACCTGCAGTTCATGCGCGCCGTGATCATGACCGAGATCGGCAACCGCTATCCGGATGCCGGTGTCGAGAACATCCGGTTCATCGGACCGGACGTCCCGTCATGGAAGTGGGGACCGCGCGTCGTGCCCGGACGGGGTCCACGGGACACCTACGGGTAGGGCATCACGACCGGGGGCTCAAGCCCTCAGAAGCGCACACACGGCGTTTGAGGCGTATGTCGACCGTCGAAACCCGCTAGAATGGGCGGGTACTTTCGATGTGGAGAACCATTTCTGATGACGCCTGAAACACCTTCCGACGACGAGAACGCCCCCTCGACAGGGACGGAGCCGAACACACAGGAGTCGAAGAAGGTCCCCGGCGACTACGGCGCCGACCAGATCCAGATCCTCGAGGGCCTCGAGGCGGTCCGCAAGCGGCCCGGCATGTACATCGGCTCGACGGGTCCGCGCGGTCTGCACCACCTGGTGTACGAGATCGTCGACAACTCGGTCGATGAGGCTCTCGCCGGCTACGCCGACAACATCGACGTGACGATCCTCGCCGACGGCGCTGTCCGCGTCGTCGACAACGGCCGCGGCATCCCGGTCGATCCGCACTCCTCCGACCCGACCAAGTCGACCGTCGAGGTCGTGCTGACGATCCTGCACGCCGGCGGCAAGTTCGGCGGCGGGGCGTACGCCGTCTCGGGCGGTCTGCACGGCGTCGGCTCCTCCGTCGTGAACGCGCTCTCGACCCGATTCGAGGTCGCGGTCAAGCAGAAGGGCTACGTCTGGCGGCACGTCTTCGCCGACGGCGGCACCCCGCAGCAGCAGCTGGAGAGGGGCGAGGAGACCTCCGAGACCGGGACCAGCATCACGTTCTGGCCGGATGCGGAGATCTTCACGGAGACGATCGACTTCGACTACGAGACCCTGCGCACCCGCTTCCAGCAGATGGCGTTCCTGAACAAGGGGCTGCGCATCGCGCTGCACGATGAGCGCGAGGCATCCGCCTACGAGGTCGACGGACCCGACGGCACGAGCATCACGAAGCAGCCCTCTGACGTGTTCCTCTACGAGCGGGGTCTGGTCGACTACGTCGAGTACCTCAACAAGGTGCGCAAGGCCGAGGTCGTGAACGAGGAGATCATCGACTTCGACGCGGAGGACTCCGAGCGCAAGATCTCGCTCGAGGTCGCGATGCAGTGGACCACCTCGTACACCGAGAACGTGTTCACCTACGCCAACACGATCAACACGCACGAGGGCGGCACGCACGAGGAGGGCTTCCGCGCGGCGCTGACCAGCCTGGTCAACCGCTACGCGCGGGCGAACAACCTGCTCAAGGAGAAGGACGACAACCTCTCCGGCGACGACGTGCGCGAGGGCCTGACGGCGGTCATCTCGATCAAGCTCGGCGAGCCGCAGTTCGAGGGTCAGACCAAGACCAAGCTCGGCAACACCGAGGCGAAGGCGTTCGTGCAGAAGATCGTGAACGATCAGCTGGGTGACTGGTTCGATCGCAACCCGGCGCAGACGAAGAACATCATCCGCAAGGCGATCGATGCGGCCACGGCCCGCATCGCCGCGCGCAAGGCTCGCGAGACCGCACGCCGCAAGAGCGTGTTCGAGTCGGCGGCGATGCCGGACAAGCTCAAGGACTGCACCAGCAAGGACCCGTCGATCAGCGAGATCTTCCTGGTGGAGGGCGACTCGGCCGGCGGCTCGGCGGTGCAGGGCCGGGACCCGCACACTCAGGCGATCCTGGCGTTGCGCGGCAAGATCCTCAACGTCGAGCGCGCTCGTCTGGACAAGGCCCTGGGCAACAAGGAGGTCCAGGCGATGATCCAGGCCTTCGGCACGGGCATCGGCGAGGACTTCGACATCGACAAGGCTCGGTACCACAAGATCGTGCTGATGGCGGATGCCGATGTCGACGGCCAGCACATCACGACACTGCTGCTGACGCTGCTGTTCCGCTACATGCGCGGGCTGATCGAGGCCGGTTTCGTCTACCTCGCGATGCCGCCGCTGTACCGCCTGAAGTGGACCAACGCGCCGCACGAGTACGTGTACACCGACGTCGAGCGGGATGCCCTGCTCAAGCACGGCAGCGAGAACGGCAAGCGCCTGCCCAAGGACGCCGGCATCCAGCGCTACAAGGGTCTCGGTGAGATGAACCCGAAGGAGCTGTGGGAGACCACGATGGATCACACCACGCGCACCCTTCGTCAGATCACCATCGACGACGCTGCGGCCGCGGACGAGATCTTCAGCGTGCTGATGGGTGAGGACGTCGAGTCCCGGCGCACCTTCATCCAGCGCAACGCCAAGGACGTCCGCTTCCTCGATATCTAAACCACCACCGCTGATCTCGGACAACAGCACACGCACGTAGGACGGAGGAATGTTCTCGGAGTGAGCATCGGGGTGGCGCGCCAGCGCCGGGGCCCCCGTTCTGCGAACGAAGAGAACATTCCGGAGTCCGGCACCACCGGCAGCATCCGGAGAAGAAGAAAAAGACATGACTGACGAAGAACGCCCCGAGCCGGCTCACGAGCACGGCCGCATCGACCAGGTCGACCTGCAGTCCGAGATGCAGCGCAGCTACCTCGACTACGCCATGGCCGTCATCGTCGGCCGCGCGCTGCCCGACGTGCGCGACGGCCTCAAGCCCGTGCACCGCCGTGTGATCTACGGCATGTACGACGGCGGGTTCCGCCCCGACAAGTCGTTCTCCAAGTGCGCTCGCGTGGTCGGCGAGGTCATGGGTCAGTACCACCCGCACGGTGACTCGGCCATCTACGACACCCTCGTGCGCCTGGTGCAGCCGTGGTCGCTGCGGTATCCGCTGGCCCTCGGCCAGGGCAACTTCGGCTCCCCCGGCAACATGGGCGCCGCAGCGCCGCGGTACACCGAGACCAAGATGGCTCCGCTCGCGCTCGAGATGGTGCGCGACATCGAAGAGGAGACCGTCGACTTCTCGCCGAACTACGACGGTCAGACCCAGGAGCCCGACGTCCTTCCGTCGCGTTTCCCGAACCTGCTGGTCAACGGCTCGATCGGCATCGCGGTCGGCATGGCCACCAACATCCCGCCGCACAACCTGCGCGAGGTCTCGGCGGCGGCGCTGTGGGCTCTGGAGAACCCGGGTCTTCCCCGCGAGGAGCTGCTCGAGGGCCTGATCCAGCGCATCCCCGGTCCGGACTTCCCGACCGGCGCCCAGATCCTGGGCACCAAGGGCATCCAGGAGGCGTACCGCACCGGTCGTGGTTCGATCACGATGCGCGCGGTGGTCGAGGCCGAGGAGATCCAGGGCCGCACCTCCCTGGTCATCACCGAGCTGCCGTACCAGGTCAACCCCGACAACCTCGCGGGGAAGATCGTCGAGCTGGCGCGTGCC
>Ga0066256_1001141_pt1 | contig 40131 bp, 48 predicted proteins | sample ThiBio_1000_biof_FD_87107 | JGI IMG/M metagenome (GOLD analysis project Ga0066256, IMG submission 87107) | Wastewater bioreactor microbial communities from Cape Town, South Africa - Thiocy_expt_1000_biof (version 2) | ecosystem: Engineered > Bioreactor > Thiocyanate-remediating >... | reverse complement strand
GCGCCCGATTGAAATTCCACGCCCTGCGAGGCGGGGAAACCAAGGGCGACCAACAGGTTGCCCCGCCAACGGTGCCCCGCCACCCGCGAACCCCGGGGTGGCGGCGGGCCCAGGCGGTGGGGGGGGGAGGATAGCGGCGGTGATGTGGGTTGCGCCAGGGCAGCCGCCGGCAAAGATCGTCCAAGGGGGGGGACCCCGCCAGCCAATGGAAACGCCTTGCGCCTGTGAAACGACCGCCGAAACCAAGGCCAGCACCACCGCGCCGGCAAAAAACGAAGAGGCCGCGGCTGCCACTGGCAGGCCGAGGCCTTTGCTGAGAGCCGCATTGATGGGAGCCTGGATGGCAAGGAAAGCCCCTGCTGCCACGCCCAAGGTCCCCCAAAGCAGGCTCCAGATCATTTGGCCGTCAAGCCGCCACGTCGGCGGCAACCTTGAGCGACACGATCTTGTCGGGATCCTGCACCGGCTCGCCGCGCTTGATCTGGTCGACGTTATCCATGCCTTCGATGACCTGCCCCCAGACCGTGTACTGGCGGTTCAGGAAGGAGGCATCGTCGAAGCAGATGAAGAACTGCGAATTGGCCGAGTTCGGGTTCTGGGCACGAGCCATGGAGCAGGTGCCGCGGCCGTGGTTGGCGTTGGAGAATTCCGCCTTCAGGTCCGGCTTGTCGGAACCGCCCATGCCGGCACGGCCCGGGTTGAAGTCCTTTCCGCCTGACTTGCCGAACTTGACGTCGCCGGTCTGGGCCATGAAGCCGTCGATGACGCGATGGAAGACGACGCCGTCATAAGCGCCTTCGCGGGCCAGTTCCTTGATGCGACCGACATGGCCGGGAGCCAGATCGGGGAACAGTTCGATGACGACCTTACCCTTGGTCGTCTCCATGATGAGCGCGTTCTCGCGGTCCTTGATTTCAGCCATGTGCAATAATCCTTATTGAATTCGGTTACTTGTTGTCGGAAGCGATGCGCACCTTGATCATGCGGTCGGGGTCGGTCACCGACCCGTTTTGCGCATCGTCGCCCTTCTTGATGTTGTCTACGAGTTCCATGCCGCTCTCGACCTGGCCGACGACGGTGTATTGGCCATTGAGCGAGTCAGCCGGCGCGAACATGATAAAGAACTGCGAATTGGCGGAGTTCGGGTCCTGGGCGCGCGCCATGCCGACGATGCCGCGCACATAGGGTTCGTTGGAGAATTCGGCCGGCAGGTCGGGCAGCTGCGAGCCGCCGGTGCCGGCAGCACCCGCATTGTAGCCGTCGTTCATGTCGCCGTACTGGACATCGCCGGTCTGGGCCATGAAGCCGTTGATGACGCGATGGAAGGCAACGTTGTCGTAAGCGCCTTCGCGGACCAGCTTCTTGATCTGCTCGACATGCTTGGGCGCAAGATCGGGCCTGAGCGCGATCGTGACGTCACCGTCCTTCAAGGTGATGATCATCGTGTTTTCAGGATCGGCGGCAAAAGCCGGGAGCGAGAAGGTGGCAAGGCCGGTAAACAGGGCAGCCAGCGCCAGGAATTTCCTGCGATACATGGATGGGTCTCCGAAGGGCTATTTCGCGAATTTGGCGACGAGCGGAGCGACCACCGCTGCCGGGACGAAGGGGCGAATGTCTCCGCCCATTGAAGCGATCTGGCGCACGAGTGTGGCGGTAATGGTTCGCACCGAAGGGCTTGCAGGCAGGAAAACGGTCTGCAGATCGGGCGCCATGGTTTCGTTCATACCTGCCATCTGCATTTCATAGTCGAGGTCGGTGCCGTCGCGCAGGCCACGGATCATGATCGAAGCGCCTTCGCGCCGCGCCGCATCGACGACGAGACCATCGAAGGAAACGACCTTTATGCGGTCGCCGTCCTTGCCCAATTCGTCCTTGGCCACCTTTTCGATCAGCCCCACCCGCTCCTCGAACGAGAACAGCGGCTTCTTGCCGGGGTGGATGCCGATTGCCGCATAAACCCGGTCCGCAACGGCCAACGAAGCCTTGAGCACGTCCAGATGGCCGTTGGTCAAAGGATCGAAGGAGCCAGCGTAGATGGCGATGCGTTCAGTCATGGCAAGTGCTTCTAAAGATACGCCCGCCCAAAGGCAAACCCGTTCGCACGTATTCCGGCGCTTTCAGCCTTCATGAACGGCCGATGAATGCCCCACTCAGCACCCATTCAAGCCGCCATCACCACAGTGTGAGCAAGGATGGCTGAAACCAAAGCGCGATTCATGCGTTCCAATATCAGGAGATACGCTGATGATGATCTACATGCTCGCCACCGCAATGACCGTAGCAATGCTGATCGCAACCGCTTTCGGCCTGCATCAGGAAGCTGAACGTGCCCGCGCAAGGAGCACGAAACGCATCGACGCATTTGCGTCTCGCCCGCGCCAAATCCGGCATTTTTAAGCAAGAATCAGGGCTTGGCAGACCAAGCCCTGAGACGCTAGCCGAGATCGGGCTGTTCGCCGGCCGGACCAGCCTTGGCACTGACCTCGACACCCTCGGCATCGCCATTGGGTTCTTCGTCGTCAGAGCCCGGTTCCGAAATCCGTTCGACCGAAACGACCTTCTCGCCTTCAGCCGTGTTGAAAATCGTGACGCCCTTGGTTGCGCGGCTGGCAAAGCGAATGCCTGAGACCGGCACGCGGATGACCTGCCCGCCGTCGGAAACCAGCATGATCTGGTCGTCGCCACCCACCGGGAAAGCCGCGACCAGCCGTCCAATCTCGTCCACTTTGCCGACGTCGGTTGCCCGGATGCCCTTGCCGCCGCGATTGGTCAGGCGGAAATCATAGGACGACGACCGCTTGCCGTAGCCATATTCGGTTACGGTAAGGACAAATTGCTCGCGCTCCTTGAGGTGGAGGTAGCGTTCTTCCGAAAGCTGGGCCTCCTCCGAAATCTCCTCATTCGTCAGAACGATCTCGTCCTCGTCCGCACCTGCCAGGCGACGCTCGCTGGTCGCGCGCTTCAGATATTCGGCGCGCTCGGCCGGCGTCGCCTCGACATGCTCGATAATCGTCATGGAAATGGCGCGGTCGTTCTTGCCAAGCGTCATGCCGCGCACGCCCTGCGAAGAACGGCTGGCAAAAACGCGAACGTCGTCGACACGGAAGCGGATGCACTGGCCGCTGTCGGCGGTCAGCAACACGTCGTCATTGTCGGTGCACGTTTCCACAGCGAGGATAGAATCGCCCTCCTCGTCGAACTTCATCGCAATCTTGCCGTTGCGCTTCACATCGGCAAAATCGGACAGTTTGTTGCGACGCACAGTGCCGCGCGTCGTTGCAAACATGACGTCGAGTTTGTCCCACTCGCTCTCGTCCGGGAGCGAGAGGATCGCCGTGATACGATCGCCATCGTCCATCGGCAGCATGTTGCGCAGGAATTTGCCCTTAGACTGCGGCGTGCCGATAGGCAGGCGCCAGACCTTTTCCTTGTAGACGATGCCGCGGGAGGAAAAGAACAGGATCGGCGTGTGGGTGTTGGCCACGAACAGGCGATTGACGAAATCCGTGTCCTTCGTCGCCATGCCCGAACGGCCCTTGCCGCCACGCGCCTGCGCCCGATAGATCGCCAGCGGCACGCGCTTGATATAGCCTTCGTGGGTCACGGTAACCACCATGTCCTCGCGGGCGATGAGGTCCTCGTCCTCCATGTCCGCGCCGCCATCGGCAAGCTCGGTACGGCGCGGCGTGCCGAATTCGTCGCGCACCGCTGCCAGTTCATCCTTGACGATCTGCTGGATGCGGGCGCGCGACGACAGGATGTCGAGGTAATCCTTGATCTCGTCGCCAATGGTGTTCAACTCATCGGCGATCTCGTCGCGCCCGAGTGCCGTCAGGCGCTGCAACCGCAGTTCGAGGATGGCGCGGGCCTGTTCTTCCGATAGGTTGTAGGTGCCGTCGTCGTTGATGCGGTGGCGGGGATCGTCGATCAGGCGGATCAACGCCTCGACGTCAGATGCCGGCCAGCGCCGCTCCATCAACTGTTCGCGCGCCGTCTGGGGATCGGGCGCAACACGGATCAGCTTGATGACTTCATCGATATTGGCAACGGCGATGGCGAGGCCAACGAGGACGTGAGCCCGGTCTCGCGCCTTGCGCAGCAGGAACTTGGTACGACGGCTGATGACTTCCTCGCGGAAGGACACGAACGCCTTCAGCATGTCGATCAGCGTAAGCACTTCCGGCTTGCCGCCATTCAGCGCAACCACGTTCGCACCGAAGGAGGTCTGCAGCGGCGTGTAGCGGTAGAGCTGGTTGAGGATCACCTCGGCATTGGCATCGCGCTTCAGCTCGATGACGACGCGGTAGCCCTGCCGATCGCTTTCGTCGCGAATGTCGGAGATGCCTTCGACGCGCTTGTCGCGCACCAGTTCGGCCATCTTCTCGATCATCGACGACTTGTTCACCTGGAAGGGAACTTCGGTGATGACGATGGCTTCGCGGTCGCCGCGCATCTCCTCAACATGCACCTTGCCGCGCATGATGATGGAGCCGCGCCCAGTGGAATAGGCGCTGTAAATGCCGGACCGGCCAAGAACGATGCCGCCTGTGGGGAAATCCGGTCCCGGAATGATATCCATCAGGTCGGTCAGGTCGATGGCCGGATTGTCGATGATGGCAATCGCGCCGTTACAGACTTCGACCAGGTTGTGCGGCGGAATGTTGGTGGCCATGCCGACGGCAATGCCGCCAGAGCCGTTGACCAGAAGATTCGGGAATCGTGCCGGCAGGACGCGCGGCTCCTGCCCCGACGCATCATAGGTATCCTGGAAATCGACGGTCTCCTTGTCGATGTCTTCCAGAAGCTCATGCGCGACCTTGGTGAGGCGCGCTTCAGTGTAGCGCATCGCCGCCGGCGGATCGCCGTCGATCGAGCCGAAATTGCCCTGCCCGTCGATGAGCGGCACGCGCATCGACCAATCCTGGGCCATGCGCACCAAGGCGTCATAGATCGAGGCGTCGCCGTGGGGGTGGTATTTACCCATCACGTCGGCGACCGGACGGGCCGATTTCACATATTTGCGGTTCCAGTGGTAGCCGCTCTCATGCGCCGCATAGAGAATGCGCCGGTGAACCGGCTTCAGGCCGTCGCGCACGTCGGGCAACGCACGACTCACGATCACGCTCATGGCGTAGTCGAGATAGGAGCGCTGCATCTCCTCGATGATGGATATCGGCTCGATGCCGGAAGGGCCGCCGTCGGCGTCGCGCGGTGTGTTCTGGTCGGTCAAATCGGATCACGCAGTCTTGGGAATCACTTTATTCTTATATAGGAACGCTGCCGGATTCTCCAACAGCCAGCGATCTTTTCCAACGCTGAATTTCTCCAATATTTCAATTGGATATGCCTTATTGTCCTAAATGCTGATGAAATATTCGGGCCGACTTGTGAAACGCTCCGCAATCTTCACGGAGATCGATGCGAACCGCCCGCTGGCGTCGGGGAGCAGACCACGCTAATTTAGGTTGCAGGGGGAGCAACCGATGCCGAGTTTCGATAGTCTTTTCAACGCCTTCGTTACCATCCTCGTGACCATCGACCCGCCGGGTCTCGCGCCGCTCTTTCTAGCGGTAACCCACGGCATGAACCGGCAGCAACGCCAGCAGGTGTCTGTCCGCGCCAGCATCATCGGCTTCGTCGTAATGGCGCTTTTCGCCGTGGCCGGAGCGTCGATCCTATCGGTGTTCGGAATCACCTTGCCCGCCTTCCGCGTCGCCGGCGGCTTTTTGCTGTTCTTCATCGCATTCGAGATGGTTTTCGAGCGCCGGCAGGACCGCAAGGAGAAGATCTCCGACGTGGCGATCACCCGCGACCACATACAGAACATCGCCGCCTTCCCGCTGGCGATCCCGCTGATTGCCGGGCCGGGCGCGATCTCGGCCACCGTGCTGCTCTCGGGTTCGTTCCAGGGCTTTGCGGCTCAGGCGGCCCTGGTCGGCATCATCTTCATCTGCCTTGCGATCACCTACCTGGTGTTCGTGCTTTCCGAGCGCATCGACCGCATCCTCGGTCATACGGGTCGCTCGATCCTGACGCGCCTGCTCGGCGTGATCCTGGCGGCGCTTGCCGTGCAGTTCGTAGCCGACGGCATCAAGGCGCTGATGGCGGGCTGATGTAATACCTTAGTATTATGACTTAAGACTCATATTCCAAAGCCCAATTGAGGATTCCGCGCCGTCGGATACCGTCTGACCACCTGCGATGCCTCGGGAGGAAGTCGCCGGCGCACAACCTTATGGGAGGATTTTGATGTCCAAGTTTATCATGACGCGTCGTGGCCTGTTGCGGGCTGGCGCGGCGTCGGGCGTAGCGCTCGCCGCACCTATGCACTTCATTCGCGGCGCATATGCCGAGGATATTTCGTGCAACATGCCCAAGGGCGACACCGTTACTTTCGGCTGGAGCGTACCGCTGACCGGCCCCTACGCGGATGAAGGCGCGGACGAACTCAAGGCGTTCCAGCTTGCCGTGAAGCACCTGAACGGCGAAGGCGACGGCGGCATGATCCCGACCATGAAGCCAGCGGCGCTGAAGGGCAACGGCATCCTCGGCAAGAAGGTCGCGCAGGTCCACGGCGATTCGCAGACCAAGACGGACGCCGCCCGCGACAACTCCAAGCGCATGATTGAGCGCGACGGCGCGATCATGATTTCCGGCGGATCGTCCTCGGCCGAAGCCATTGCCGTGCAGAGCCTTTGCCAGGACATGGGCGTCATCCATATGTCCGGTCTGACCCACTCCAACGACACCACCGGCAAGGACAAGAAGCGCTACGGCTTCCGCCACTTCTTCAACGCCTACCAATCGGGCGTGGCGCTCGGCCCGGTCATCGGCGAAGCCTACGGCAAGGACCGCAAGGCCTACCACCTGACCGCCGACTACACATGGGGCTGGACGCAGGAAGAATCGATGAAGGCCGCCACCGAGGCTCTCGGCTGGCAGACGGTTGCCGCCGTTCGCACGCCGCTCGGTTCGGCCGACTTCTCGCAGTACATCACGCCGGTGCTGAATTCGGGCGCCGACGTGCTGATCCTGAACCACTACGGCAAGGACATGGTGAACTCGCTGACGCAGGCGGTTCAGTTCGGTCTGCGCGACAAGGAAGTGAACGGCAAGAAGTTCGAAATCGTGGTGGCGCTGTTCTCCGAGTTGATGGCGCAGGGCGCCGGCGACGCGGTCAAGGGCATCTACGGCACCAGCAACTGGGACTGGAAGCTGGACGACGACGCGACCAAGGCTTTCACCAAGTCGTTCGGCCAGGAATACGGTGCACCGCCCTCACAGGCAGCACACACCTGCTACGTCCAGGCCCTGCTCTACGCTGACGCCTGCGAACGCGCCGGAACATTCTTCGCACCTGCCGTGATCAAGGCGCTCGAAGGATTCGAGTTCGACGGCCTTGGCAACGGCTCGACGCTCTACCGCGCCGAAGACCATCAGTGCATGAAGTCGTGCCTGGTCGTGCAGGGCAAGGAAAACCCGAAGGACAAGTACGACCTCATGGAGATCGTCAAGGTCATTCCGCGCGAGGCGACCACTTACGATCCGGCGATCTTCGGCGGCGAACTCGGCCCGTCCGACGCCAAGCAGTGCTAACCGCATAACGCCTCAATACACCCGGCCGCTCCACGGCGGCCGGGTTCGCTATCGGGCACATTAACCTCGTTCACAGGCTGGTGGGCATGGACGCTATTCTGCTGCAAATTCTGAACGGCCTCGACAAGGGCGGCGCTTATGCGCTGATCGCGCTTGGCCTGACCCTCGTCTTCGGCACGCTTGGCGTCGTGAACTTCGCCCACGGTGCGCTGTTCATGCTGGGCGCATTCTGTGCCGTCACCTTCAACAAGCTGCTCAATCTAGAGAGCGTGGTGATCGACCCCACCCAGAAAACCGCATGGGGTACTCCGCTTGAAGTCCGCACGCCTTACATCGAAGCGTGGCTCGGCGACTTCGGCAAATATCTGCACGACTATTCAGTTCCCGCGTCGATCCTGCTCGCCATACCTGTGATGCTGATCATCGGCATCGTCATGGAACGCGGCCTGATCCGCTACTTCTACAAGCGCCCGCATGCCGACCAGATCCTGGTGACCTTCGGGCTGGCCATCGTCATCCAGGAAATCATCAAGCACTTCTTCGGCGCGAACCCCATTCCGCAGCCGGCCCCAATGGCCTTCGGCGGCACAGCCTATGTCGGCGAATTCCTCGGCATGGGGCAGACGCTCGCCTATCCATGGTGGCGCATCATCTACTTCCTGTTCTCGCTCGGCATCATCGGCGCGGTCTTCGCCTTCCTGCAATTCACCACCTACGGCATGGTGGTTCGCGCCGGCATGCGCGACCGTGAGACGGTCGGACTGCTTGGCATCGACATCGAGCGGCGCTTCACCGTCGTCTTCGGGCTGGCCGCAGTCGTCGCCGGCGTGGCGGGCGTGATGTACACGCCGATCCTGCCTCCCGACTACCACATGGGCATGGAGTTCCTGGTGCTGTCCTTCGTCGTCGTGGTCGTCGGCGGCATGGGGTCGCTCGGCGGCGCGGTCGCAGCCGGCTTCCTGCTCGGCATCCTGCAATCCTTCGCCTCGATGAACGAGGTGAAGGCGATTATTCCCGGTATCGATCAGATCATCATCTACCTTGTCGCGGTCGTCATCCTGTTGACGCTGCCGCGAGGCCTGATGGGTCGCAAAGGCGTGATGGAGGACTGATCCATGTTCAAAGGCCTCTCCCGCAACGATCTCATCCTGCTCGTCGGCTTTACCGCCTTCGTCCTGCTGATGCCGATCATCCTGAAGCCGGTCGGCGCTGCCTATCCCGCGCTGATGCAGAAGTTCTGCATCTTCGGCATCTTCGCCATCGGCTTCAACATCCTGTTCGGCCTGACCGGCTACCTCTCGTTCGGCCATGCCGCCTTCCTCGGCATCGGCTCCTACGCGGCGGTCTGGTCATTCAAGCTGTTCACCATGAACATCATCCCGGCGATCTTTCTTGCGCTGTTCTTCACAGCCATATTCGCGGTGGTCATCGGCTATGTCAGCCTGAGGCGGTCCGGCATCTACTTCTCGATCCTGACGCTTGCCTTTGCACAGATGTGCTACAACCTCGCCTACTCGGTGCTGACGCCGCTGACCAATGGCGAGACCGGTTTGCAGTTGACCCTAAGGGATCCGCGCTGGATCGACGCCATGTTCCATGAACCTGGCGCCGGTCTACCGCGTGCGACGCTGTTCGGCCTCGACACCAGCGGCGGCGGGCTTGGCGGCTTCTATCTCTGCGCCGTCATCTTGATCATCTGCTTCTACATCTCGATGCGCATCTTCCGCTCACCCTTTGGCATGATGCTGCGCGCCATCAAGTCCAACCAGAACCGGATGCGCTATACGGGCTTCAACACCCGGCCGTACCTGCTGGCCGCGTTCGTCATCTCCGGCATGTATGCCGGGCTGGCCGGCAGCCTGATGGCCGCAACCGACCCGCTTGCAGGTGCCGAGCGCATGCAATGGACGGCTTCGGGCGAAGTGGTGCTGATGACGATCCTGGGTGGCGTAGGCACGCTGGTGGGCCCGGTCGTGGGCGCCGCCGTGATCAAGTACTTCGAAAACATCTTCTCGTCGTTCGGCCCGGACACGCTTCACAGCGTCTTCAGCTTCCTGCCCGACACCATCGAGAATGCTCTGGTTTCGTTCCTCTCACTGTTCGTCGGCGAAGGCTGGAACCTGACGCTCGGCGTCATTTTCGTCCTGCTCGTCATCTTTATGCCGGGTGGCATCATCGAAGGCCTGCGCCGCCTGTGGGTCATCTTCACCCGGAAGCGCGGCGGGGGCGATGCCATCCCTGCCGCACCTCACCCCCAGCCGGCGGAGTAGACCGATGAGCGAGAAGAATATCGTCCTGCACGTCGCCGATGTTCACAAGCGGTTCGGCGGACTTCACGCACTCGCCGACGTCGACCTGCAGGTCGAGGAAGGCACCGTGCACGCAATCATCGGTCCGAACGGCGCTGGCAAGTCCACCTTGCTCAACGTGTGCGTGGGCCGCATCAAGCCGGACCAGGGACAGGTCGTTTTTGCCGGCGAAGCGCTCAACAACCACCAACCGCACGAGATCAACCAGTTGGGCGTCAGCCGCGTGTTCCAGACGCCTGAAATCTTCGCCGATCTCTCCCTGCTCGAAAACGTGATGATCCCCGCCTTTGCGAAGCGCGACGGATCGTTCCGCTTCAACGCTTCTGCACCCGTCAGCACGCAGAAGGACATTCGCGAAAAGGCGGAGGCGGCACTTGAAGATGTCGGTCTCTCGAACAGGCGCAACGTCGAGGCCGGAAGCCTTTCGCGCGGCGACAAGCGCCGCCTGGAACTGGCGATGTGCCTTGTGCAGAATCCGCGTCTGCTGTTGCTCGATGAGCCGACAGCCGGCATGTCGCGCCACGACACCAACAGCACGATCGATCTTCTCAAGCGCATCAAGAGCCGCGGCATGACCAAGGTGATCATCGAGCACGACATGCACGTGGTGTTTTCGCTTGCCGACAAGATAAGCGTACTTGCGCAGGGTCGCATCATAGCAGACGGTACGCCCGAAGCCGTGCGAGCAAACCCCAAGGTCAAGGAAGCCTATCTTGGGGAGGCGCAGACATGAACATGGCAGCACATCACGACAAAGACTTCACGGGGGGAGCGACAACAGTGTCGGACAACGAAGTCGAGCCGTTTTTCAGCGTCAAAGACATCCACGCCTATTACGGCGAATCCTACATCGTCCAGGGCGTGTCTTTCGACATCCGCAAGGGCGAAATCCTGTCGCTGCTTGGCCGCAACGGTGCAGGCAAGACATCGACTTTGCGCACGCTAGCGCGCGTGGCGTCCCCTCAACTGGCCTCCGGTGAAATCTGGCTCGAGGGCAAGCCGATCCACAAGCTGAAGGCCCACCAGGCGGCCAAGGCGGGCGTGCAGCTCGTTCCCGAGGATCGTCGCATCATCGGCGGGCTCTCGGTGGAGGAAAACCTGATCCTCGCGCAGGTGACCGAGCCGAAGGGCTGGGAACTACAGCGCATCTACGAGCATTTCCCGCGACTGGCGGAGCGGCGCAAGCAAGAGGCGACGACGCTTTCCGGCGGCGAGCAGCAGATGCTTGCCGTGGCGCGCGCGCTGGCCCGTGACATCAAGATTCTCTTCCTTGACGAGCCCTACGAAGGCCTTGCGCCGGTCATCGTGCAGGAGATCGAGAAGATTGTTCAGCAGATCCGCGACATCGGCATCACCACGATCATCGTGGAGCAGAACGCGGTCGCAGCGCTGAGGCTCTCGGACCGCGCCGTCATCATGGACACCGGCACTGTCGTGTTCAGCGGCACGGCCAAGGAAGTTCTCGAAAACAGCCAGCTTCGTCACGAATATCTGGCGATCTAGTTCGTCAAGGAATGACGCTTTAGCGAAGACGCCGCCATCGGCGTCTTCGTGCTTTTCAGGGGTATCGATGGAACCGCAGGGCGATGGCCTCGTACTTGGACCAACGCTGCTGGCTAAATCCCCTCGCCCTTGATCGACCGCAACAGGTCGGCGGCAGCCGCGAAATCTCGCTTTCGTTGCGCGCGGCGGGCGGTCGCCTCGGCGTCCTGTCCCCAATGTTCGATCTGCCAGTCTTCATCGACGTGAGCGGCAAGCCAGGCGCCTTCGACGTCCAGTTCCGAAGCGTCCAGCGCCAAGGCAAGCAAGGCCGAACCCGTCAGCGACGTCATGACGTGCAGGCATGCCAAACGGAACGGGTCAGCATCTTTGGCAAGATGCGCACCAAGAACGGCAATCGATTCACGCGGCTGTTCGACATGGACCACGCCTTCGGCGAGGTTGAAACGCGCGCTTAACGCGGACTGGACCCAGTCCAGCACCGGGTCCCAATGGCTGTTCTGGCGCTCCAACAAGCCTTGCGGTGCATCGGCGCGATAGCAGAGCATGTCCGAGGCGGCAAAGCGCAGGATATCCTCCAGCACCGCCTGTGGGTCGGACGCCACACCGTCGATGGCCGTATTGACCAGCCGCAGGACCGGCATCGATACCGGATCGATGACGTCCTTCTGCGCCTCGAATTCCGCAGCAACAAGCAAGGCAGCCCGTTCGGTTGGCAGGGCCAGCAACGCTTTTCCCGGCGTGCGCACGGATTTCCCATCGAGGAGCACGGCAAAGCCAGTCGCGTCCTTGGAAACAGCGGCGTGCTTGTAGAAGCGCTTGGGTAATGGCGTCTTCATCTGGATTTGCGCGCGGCGCGTGGGGTCCGGATCGGACAGATGATTACCGGCTTCGAGATCGTTCAGAATGTCACGCATCGGCCTCTCTCACTGGGTGCGAGGGTTTGCATCGCGGTGTTCAAGCGTCGTCCTCAGCGCTTTGCATGTCGAAGCCGATCAGGTTCCAGCTCTGGCGCATGTGGGGAGGCATCGGTGCGGTGACATCGATATTGCCGCCGTCCGGATGCGGGATGACGATGCGGCGCGCATGCAGATGCAGACGGTTCTGGACACCGCCGGGAAATTCCCAATTGGTGTCGGCTTCGAAATATTTGGGATCGCCGATGATCGGGCAACCGAGATATGCGGCATGAACGCGCAACTGATGGGTGCGGCCGGTATAGGGCTCCATTTCCAGCCAGCTTAGCGTCTGCGCGGCCTGTTCGACGATGCGATAGTAGGACACGGCATGATCCGCGCCCTTTTCGCCATGCTTGGCGACACGCACACGGTCGCCATCCGGCGTTGGTTCCTTGATCAGCCAGGTCGAGATCTTGTCTTCGCGCTTAGGCGGCACGCCCTTCACCAAGGCCCAGTAAGTCTTCTTCGTCTCGCGGGTGCGGAAAGATTCCGACAGCTTCATCGCAGCGAGACGCGTGCGGGCGACGACCAGCACACCGGAAGTGTCGCGGTCGAGGCGATGAACGAGGCGCGGCTTCTCGCCCTTCTTGTTGCGCAGGGCTTCAAGCATGTCATCAACATTGCGTGTGACGCCTGAACCGCCCTGCACGGCCAGCCCCGCTGGCTTGTTGAAGACGTAGACCTTGGCGTCTTCATGCAGCAGCATCTTGGCCAGAACGTCGCCGTCATCCTGATTGCGGATGGAATGGCCGGTGAGCTGGGTATCGCCCTTCTTGTCGACTTCGAGAGGTGGAACCCGGATCACCTGGCCCGGCTCGACCCTGGTGTCCGTCTTGGCGCGGCCGCCATTGATGCGGACCTGGCCCGAGCGCAGCAGCTTTTGCAGATGACCGAAACCCAGCCCCGGGAAATGGGTCTTGAACCAGCGGTCGAGCCGCATGCCGGCCTCGTCGGGCCCAACCGTGATCTGTTCTACGCCTGCCATATGCCTGTCCGTCTGGTCGCCGTGCATTTCAGGATGCACAAATGGCGATCCACTTCTGGTTTGAGCATCGGGAACATCCGAAAACCGGATTTCGCGTTCGGACCGATGCTTCATCTGGTGGGGGCAATAGCACCAAGCGCCGGCATTTGCGAGCCGACTTGCAGCCGCAGCTAAGCGCCGCGTTCCTTACGCAGCTTGGCCCAGTATTCCAGACGCTTCCGCACTTCCCTTTCGAAGCCGCGTTCGGGCGGATCGTAGAAGGTCTGGCGACCCATTTTCTCGGGAAAATAATCCTGCCCGGAGAAGGCGTCCGGCTCATCGTGGTCATAACGGTAGCCAGCGCCGTAGCTCTCTTCCTTCATCAGCTTGGTCGGCGCATTGAGGATATGTTTGGGCGGCAGAAGCGAACCGTGCTCCTTGGCGGCGCGCGTGGCGGCCTTGAAGGCGGTGTAGACGGCATTCGACTTGGGAGCGGTCGCCAGATAGACGCAGGCCTGAGCGAACGCCAGTTCACCCTCGGGCGAACCCAGATAGTCGTAGGCATCCTTCGCCGCATTGGCGACGACAAGCGCTTGCGGGTCGGCGAGACCGATGTCCTCGACAGCCATGCGGACCAGCCGTCGCCCAAGGTAAAGCGGATCTTCGCCAGCATCGAACATGCGGCAAAGATAGTAGAGGGCGGCATCGGGGTCCGAACCGCGCACCGATTTGTGCAAGGCGGAAATCAGATTGTAGTGGCCATCCTGCCCCTTGTCGTAGATCGGCGCGCGGCGCTGGACGATGCGCGTAAGGCCTTCGGTATCGAAGACTTCTCCCGGCTTGGTGGCACGCCAGACCTCTTCCGAAAGCGTGAGCGAGGCACGTCCGTCGCCGTCCGCCATGCGCACAAGGGCACCGCGCGCCTCTTCATCGAGCGGCAGAGCCTTTCCCTCGGTTTCCTCGGCGCGCAGCAGGAGCTTGGCGATGCTGTCCTCGTCCAGCGAGTGAAAGACGAGAACGCGCGAGCGCGACAAAAGCGCGGCATTGAGTTCGAACGAGGGGTTTTCCGTCGTCGCACCGACCAGAATGACGGTGCCGTCTTCCATCACAGGCAGAAAGGAATCCTGCTGCGCGCGGTTGAAGCGATGGATCTCGTCCACGAAGAGCAAGGTCTGGCGGCCATTGGCGCGGCGCAGCCGGGCGGCTTCAAAGACCTTCTTCAAATCGGCCACACCGGAAAAGATGGCCGATATCTGCTCGAAACCAAGGCTGGTTTCCCCGGCGAGCAAGCGCGCGACGGTCGTCTTGCCGGTACCTGGAGGACCCCAGAAGATCATCGATCCGAGCGACCCCGACGCGATCATGCGGGTCAGCGCACCATCCGGCCCGGTCAGATGTTCCTGGCCGACGACTTCGCTCAGATTGCGTGGACGCAGCCGATCGGCAAGCGGCCGGCCAAGCGGCGCCTTTTCCGGCTCATCGGGACTGAACAGATCGGCCATTTTTCCAAACCGTCAAGCAGGCCGGATCTCCCGATCCGGCTTGGGCACTTTCGGCGATGGGGCTTAGTAGCGCAACACCTGGCGAAGCAACTGGCCATCGCGCTCCACGGTAAAACGCCACCAGCGCGTGCTCTGCTGGGCAGCGTCTGCCAGCTTCTTGGCATTGTCGATGGTCTGGCCATTGACCTCGCGCACGATGTCGCCCGGTTGGAAGCCGAAATCGGCAGCGGGCGAGTTGCGGTCGACGTCGATCACCGTCACGCCCTTAATGTCCGCCGCCATACCGAGCCGCTGGGCAAGGCGTGGCGACAACTCCGCCACCTTGGCACCGGCAAAGGGACTGCGGCCACGCAGCAGGATTTCGGCCGAAGCCGAACCTTCCGGCGCGCGAACCAGCGCGATCTCCAAGGTCTTTTCCTCGCCCTTGGAGAGCACGCCCAATTCGGCGTTCGACCCGATCGGCTGGGTCGCCAACCGGTAGCCCAGCGCATCGACATTCTCGATGACGGCGCCATTGAAGGCGAGCACCACGTCGCCCGGCTTCAGCCCGGCCTTTTCCGAGGGGCCGTTTGCCTCCACGGCCGAGACCAACGCGCCATGGGGCGATTCCATGCCAAGCGATTCCGCGATCTGCGGTGTCACCGGCTCGAAGGTTGCTCCGATATAGGGCCGCTCGAAGAAATCCTGACCGGATTTTGCAGCCTCCACGAAGGCGCGCACCATGTTGGACGGAATGGCAAAGCCGATGCCGATGGAGCCACCGCTGCGGCTGTAAATGGCGGTGTTGATGCCGACCAGCTGGCCGCCCATGTTGATGAGGCCGCCGCCGGAATTGCCCGGATTGATGGCCGCATCGGTCTGGATGAAGAAGCCGGAATCCGAGATGCCGATGTGGCTTCGCGCCAAGGCCGACACGATGCCGCTGGTCGTGGTCTGGCCGACGCCGAACGGATTGCCGATGGCCAGCACCAGGTCACCCACCTGAAGCGCGTCGGAGTCGCCGATGGCGATGACCGGGAACGGCTTGTCGGAATCGATCTTCAGCACGGCGAGGTCGAGCGTTTCGTCCTTGAGCAAAACCTTGCTGTTGAACTCGCGGCCGTCCGACATCGCGACCTTGACTTCGTCCGCATCCTTGATGACGTGGAAGTTGGTCACGATAACACCCGTCGGATCGACAAGGACGCCAGAGCCGAGAGAGGACTGGGCACGCGGTATCGAGCGACCGAAGAATTCCTCGAAGAACGGATCGCCATCGAAGGGCGACCTCACCTTGGCGGTTTGGGAAGCATAGACGTTGACCACGGCCGGCGCGGTTTCCTTGACCAGCGGAGCGAACGAAAGCTGCATCTCTTCGCGGCCGAACGGAACGCGCTGATCGGGACCGGCGGTCGCCTTGTCGCCCTCGACGCCATGCAGGAGATCGGTCAGGACATCAGACAGGCCGGGCTCATCGCTCTTCTTCTCCTGCGCGACTGCCTGATAGCCAAGCGGCGCGGCCAGAAACAGCATCAGCGAACCGACAATGGCAACAGTTAACTGCTTGGCGCGCATTCGCGAATCCTCCGGGCACAATCGCGCGCCATTGTCGCGACGATTGTGCAAAATGAAAGGCTGCCGGACCGATTTTTGGCTATTGTTTTGATGTTACGGCCTTGGGCCGGCCTCGATGCGGGCAGCAATCTCGGAAAAGCCGTGGCGGCGGGCATGGTCCAGCGGCGAAACCCCTTCCCTGTCGGGAATATTGCGCGCGCCGGCATCCACCAGGAGACCGACGATTTCCTGATAGATCGGGCCGCCGTCTCCCAGGATCACAGCCTCGATCAACGCCGTCCAGCCGAGATTGTTGACATGATCGACATCGATGTCGGTTCCAAGCAGGATACGCACCGCATCGGGATGGCCGTGATGAGATGCCGGGATCAGCGCCGTGCCGCCATAGCGGTTGGTGTCCTTGAGGTTTGCCTTGCCGGTCGCCAGGATTGCCTTCAGGATTTCGGTACGACCCTCGGCACCAGCGTAAAGAAATGGCGTGTCCTTGATGGCGTCCTTGGCGTTGACGTCCGCTCCGGCGGCGATCAGCACTTTTGCGATTTCAACCGCATCGGCATGGGTGGCAAGAAGTAGCGCCGTGCGCCCTTGAGGATCGCGCGCCTCCAACTCGCCACCGGTTGAGATGATTTCCCGAACCTTTGGCAAATCTCCATTGGCAACTGCCTCAATCAGCATCGCCCTGTCCTTTCCGGTATTCGCTGAAGCAACGCCCGAGAAAACCGTCGCGGCAACAACGGCAAGCACCAAAAGCACCGAGCGCATGACCATCCACATTCACCACTTTCGTCACCGATACATTGCCAGCGATGTAGTGACATAAGGCCAATAAAAAAGGGGCCCATAGGCCCCTTTGAACTGTTTCAAGAAAAACCGAAGCTTATGCGGCTTCGGTCTCGTTGGCGCTTTCCGCCTCGAGGCGATCACGATCGCCGGCGCCCTTGGCCGAGGTGTCGCGGTCAACGAACTCGATGACAGCCATTGCAGCGTTGTCGCCCTTGCGGAAGCCTGCCTTCATGATGCGCAGGTAGCCGCCGTTGCGGGTGGCATAACGAGGCGCAAGCGTCTCGAACAGGCGCTTGACGACGCCTTCATTGCCGATCTGGGCAATGACCTGACGGCGGGCGTGCAGGTCGCCGCGCTTGCCGAGCGTAACCAGCTTCTCGACGATCGGACGCAGGTCCTTCGCCTTCGGCAGGGTGGTGACGATCTGCTCGTGCTCGATCAGAGACACGGCGAGGTTGGCGAACATCGACTTGCGATGGCTGATGCTGCGGGAGAAGCGGCGGCCTTTAAAACCGTGGCGCATGGCTCTTTTCCTTCTTTAGTTGTTCAAGAGGCCACGGCCTCTGATGGTTTTCCGCATGACCGTCGAACCGGGCGGCTCGCGCCGCCGGTCCTCGGAATTCATGCTCAATACTGGTCTTCGTAACGTTTCGCGAGGTCTTCGATGTTTTCCGGCGGCCAATCCGGCACTTCCATGCCGAGGTGCAAGCCCATGGCCGCCAGCACTTCCTTGATCTCGTTGAGCGACTTGCGGCCGAAGTTCGGGGTGCGCAGCATCTCGGCTTCGGTCTTCTGGATCAGGTCGCCAATGTAGACGATGTTGTCGTTCTTCAGGCAGTTGGCCGAACGGACGGAAAGCTCCAGTTCGTCGACCTTCTTGAGCAGGGCCGGGTTGAAGGCAAGCTCGGTGACCGCCTCGGTCGCGACTTCCTTCTGCGGCTCGTCGAAGTTGACGAACAGCGCCAGCTGGTCCTGCAGGATGCGGGCGGCGAATGCCACTGCGTCCTCGCCGGTGACGGAACCGTCGGTCTCGATGGTCATTGTCAGCTTGTCGTAGTCGAGAACCTGGCCCTCGCGGGTGTTCTCGACCTTGTAGGAGACCTTCTTGACCGGCGAGTAGAGGCTGTCGACCGGGATGAGCCCGATCGGCGCGTCTTCGGCGCGGTTGCGCTCTGCCGGCACGTAGCCCTTGCCTGTGTCGACGGTGAATTCCATGCGGATTTCAGCGCCTTCGTCCAGCGTGCAGATGACGTGCTCGGGATTGAGGATCTCGACGTCGCCAACCGTCTGGATGTCGCCGGCGAGAACGGCGCCTGGACCCTGCTTGCGCACAACCATGCGCTTGGGGCCATCGCCTTCCATCTTGATGGCGATTTCCTTGATGTTGAGCACGATGTCGGTCACGTCCTCGCGGACACCGCCAATCGAGGAGAACTCATGCAAAACGCCGTCGATCTGGACGGCCGTTACGGCAGCGCCACGCAGCGACGACAAAAGCACGCGACGCAGCGCGTTACCGAGGGTGAGGCCAAAGCCACGCTCGAGTGGCTCGGCGACCAGAGTGGTCAAAGTCTTTTTCTTCGACGAGAACTCGACCTTGTTCGGCTTGATCAGTTCCTGCCAGTTTTTCTGGATCATGTTGCCTTCCTTCCGCTTCCCCACCACCATCCAATCGTGGTGGGCGATCTGGAAAATCGCAAAAGCGCCAGATGGCGCTTGAGCAACGAATTTTTGTGGGTCAGACGCGGCGCTTCTTGCGCGGGCGGCAGCCGTTGTGCGGGATCGGCGTCACGTCGCGGATCGAGGTGATGGTGAAGCCGGCAGCCTGCAGAGCGCGCAGAGCCGATTCACGACCCGAGCCCGGGCCGCAGACTTCGACTTCCAGCATACGCATGCCGTGTTCCTGGGCCTTCTTGGCAACGTCTTCAGCAGCCATCTGCGCAGCAAACGGGGTCGACTTGCGCGAGCCCTTGAAGCCCTGGGCACCAGCCGAAGACCAAGCAATAGCATTGCCCTGCGCATCGGAGATGGTGATCATGGTGTTGTTGAAGGTCGAATTGACGTGGGCAACGCCCGACGAGATATTCTTGCGTTCGCGACGGCGAACACGAGCGGCTTCCTTGGCCATGGTATTCCTTTCAGTTGATCTCTACACCGCCGTAATTCCAGCGGCTCCACCTGGGTTAAGGGACTAAGGGAATAGGGCAGTAAGGGAATATGTAAGGTTCGCAGATGCCTGCGCTCACATACTGCCCTACTCCCCTACTCCCCTATTCCCCTAAATTACTTCTTCTTGCCGGCGATTGCCTTGGCAGGACCCTTGCGAGTGCGCGCATTGGTATGCGTACGCTGGCCACGAACCGGCAGGCTGCGGCGATGGCGCAGGCCGCGGTAGCAGCCAAGGTCCATCAGACGCTTGATGTTCATCGAAACTTCGCGGCGCAGATCGCCTTCGACCTGATAGTCACGGTCGATGGTTTCGCGGATCGCCAGAACCTCGGCGTCGGTGAGCTGGTTGACGCGGCGCTCTGCAGGAATGCCGACCTTCTCGACGATCTCCTGAGCAAACTTCTTGCCAATGCCGTGAATGTACTGAAGCGCGATGACGACGCGCTTGTTGGTCGGAATGTTGACGCCGGCTATACGAGCCATCTTCTCTCTTCTCCATGTGGGCCGGGCGACCTTTCGGCCTGACCGGCGCTGTTTAAATGACCCGCGTCCGGTGGAGGCCGGCCCTTGCGGGTGTTCCTTATACAAAGCAAGCGACTTGTCCGCACGGACAAGTTAAGGTCATGCCTGATAGGGAGACGGGCCGCCATACTCCAGCCAGTCCACCCCGTCAAGGGCAAGCAGCCAGATTTATTAACGACCCTTGCCCAGCAGCGCGCCGATCTGCCCGCTGACGGCGTCGATGTTGGCCATGCCATCGACGCCCTTGAGCATCCCCTTGGCATGGTAGTAGCCGATCAACGGCGCGGTCTTCTTGTAATATTCGCGCAGCCGTTCCTCGAAAACCTCGGGATTGTCGTCCTTGCGGACAGGCTGGCCGGCGGCTTTGGCTTCTTCTGCCCGCTTGACGATGCGGCCGACCAGGGCCTTGTCGTCAACCACCAGTTCGATCACCGCATCGAGTGCGATACCGCGTTCGCCAAGCATCGCCTCGACCGAGTCGGCCTGCGCAAGCGTGCGCGGGTATCCATCCAGGATGAACCCCTTGGCGCAATCGGGTTGGTCGATGCGCTCGGCCACGATGGCATTGACGATGGCGTCGGAGACAAGCTCGCCAGCATCCATGACGGCCTTGGCCTTGAGGCCGACCGGAGTCTTTGCCGCCACCGCAGCACGCAGCATGTCACCCGTGGAAAGCTGGGGTATGCCGTACTTTTCAACCAGTCTCTGTGCTTGCGTCCCCTTGCCCGCTCCTGGCGGTCCAAGCAGTATAAGCCTCATTTTCCTCTCTTGCCCCCGCGCAGCTTCGACTTCTTGATCAGCCCTTCATATTGATGCGCGATCAAGTGGCCCTGAATCTGCGCGATCGTATCCAGCGTTACACTGACAACGATCAGAAGCGAAGTACCACCAAGGTAGAACGGCACGCCAGTGGCGGCAATGAGGTATTCCGGAAGGAGGCAGACCGCGACGAGATAGATCGCGCCCACAACCGTTATGCGAGTCAAAACGTAGTCGATGTAGTCGGCCGTGCGCTCACCCGGGCGATATCCCGGAATGAAACCGGAATGCTTCTTGAGCTGATCGGCGGTGTCCTTCGGATTGAACACGATGGCCGTGTAGAAGAAGGTGAAGAACACGATCATGGCGCCGTAGAACAGCATGTAGAGCGGCTGGCCGTGACCAAGGGCGGACAACACCGAGGCTGCCCACGCCGGCAGGTTCTGCGTGTTGGAAAACCCAGCAAGCGTTGCCGGAAGGAGCAACAGCGACGATGCGAAGATCGGCGGGATGACGCCCGAGGTGTTGAGCTTGAGCGGCAGGTGCGACGTGTCGCCCTGGAACATGCGGTTGCCGACCTGGCGCTTCGGATACTGGATCAAAAGCCTGCGCTGGGCGCGCTCGAAGAACACGATGAGCGCAATAACGATAACAGCGAGCACCATGATGGCAAGCACGAGCCCGGTGGACAGCGCACCGGTGCGGCTCAATTCCAAAGTGCCGCTGATGGCAGCAGGCATGCCCGCCACGATACCAGCGAAGATGATCAGCGAAATGCCGTTGCCGATGCCGCGCGCGGTGATCTGCTCGCCGAGCCACATCAGGAACATGGTGCCGCCGGTCAGGGTGATCACCGACGAGATCTGGAAGAACAGGCCGGGATTGGTAACGATGTTGTTGCCGCTGGAGAGCCCTACCGAGATTCCGTAAGACTGAACGATGGCCAGCAGAACCGTGCCATAGCGGGTATACTGGTTGATGATCTTGCGACCCTGCTCGCCTTCCTTCTTGAGCGCCTCAAGAGTGGGAATGACCGAGGTCATCAGCTGCATGATGATCGACGCCGAAATGTACGGCATGATGCCAAGCGCGAAGATCGCCATGCGCTCGACGGCGCCGCCGGCAAACATGTTGAACATGCCAAGCACGCCGCCGCTCTGCTGCTGGAAGGCCTGCGCAAAAGCTTCGGGGTTGATACCGGGCAGCGGAATGTAAGTGCCAAGCCGATAGACGAACAGCGCACCCAGCGTAAACCAGATGCGCTTCTTCAAGTCTTCGGCCTTGGCGAAGGCCGCAAAATTCAGATTGGAAGCAAGTTGTTCAGCAGCCGAAGCCATGCATGTTTCTCCGCAGGATGACGCGGGAGGCCCGCTTCGGGCGGCGCGTGTCACCGAAGCCCCGAAATAGGCTCGGCGCAACCAAGATGCAAGCGGCCGCGTTGACGCGACCGCTCACAATTGGGTGGTTATTCAGCAGCAGCCTGCTCGGGCAGCTTCACGGAGCCGCCAGCCTTCTCGATCTTTTCGATCGCGGCCTTGGAAGCACCGGCAACATCAAAGGCAAGCTTTGCCTTCAGTTCACCATCGGAAAGGACGCGTACGCCGTCCTTGACGCGGCGAATGACGCCGGCCTTGACGAGCGCCTCGGCGGTAACGGCTTCCTTGGCGTCGAGCTTCTTGGCATCAATCGCAGCCTGGATGCGGGCAAGCGAAACAACAGCAAAGCTCTTGGCGAAGATGTTGTTGAAGCCGCGCTTCGGCAAGCGACGATAGAGCGGCATCTGGCCACCCTCGAAGCCGTTGATGGCCACGCCCGAACGGGACTTCTGGCCCTTGACGCCGCGGCCGCCGGTCTTGCCGGAGCCGGAGCCGATGCCGCGACCGAGACGCTTCTTCGAATGGGTCGCGCCTTCGTTGTCACGTAGATCGTTGAGTTTCATTTCCGTTCTCCTGCGCTCTGGCTCAGGCCTCGTCCACGACGCGGACGAGGTGCGAGACGGCGGCGATCATGCCGCGCACTGAAGGGGTGTCTTCCAGCGTGCGCTTTCTGTGCATCTTGTTGAGGCCGAGGCCGACCAGCGTTGCGCGCTGTTCCTTCGGGCGGCGGATCGGCGAACCGATCTGCTCAACGGTGATGGTCTTGGTTGCTTTCTTGGCCATGGTCAAAATCCCCTGGTCAACGCGACTATTCTTCAGCCGCTACGGCATTGCCGCGGCGGGCCTGAAGGGTCGAGTACTTGATGCCGCGAGCAGCAGCCACATCCTTGGGATGCATCTGGCTCTTAAGCGCGTCGAAGGTGGCGCGAACCATGTTGTAGGGGTTCGACGAGCCCATCGACTTGGCGACGACGTCGTGCATGCCGAGCGTCTCGAAAACGGCGCGCATCGGACCACCGGCGATGATGCCGGTACCCTGCTTGGCGGCGCGCAGGAGAACGCGGCCAGCGCCCCAACGCCCTTCGACGTCGTGGTGAAGCGTACGGCCCGAGCGCAGCGGCACGAAGATCATGTCGCGCTTGGCGGACTCAGTCGCCTTGCGGATAGCTTCCGGCACTTCGCGGGCCTTGCCGTGGCCGAAGCCGACGCGGCCCTTCTGGTCGCCGACGACGACGAGTGCTGCAAAGCCGAAACGCCGGCCGCCCTTGACGACCTTGGCGACGCGGTTGATGTGTACGAGCTTGTCGACGATGCCGTCGTCGCGCTCTTCGCGGTCACGGCCACGCTCGCGGCCGCCTTCCCTACGTTCCTGTGCCATATCCTAGTTCCTTGTTCTTTTCCGGAAGCACGGGTTGCTGAATGCCGACGCCACGTTTCGGGTCGCCGGCGGCGAAAAATCAGAATTCGAGGCCACCCTCACGCGCCGCCTCGGCAAGAGCCTTGACGCGGCCGTGGTAGATGTATGAACCACGATCGAAAACGACCTGCTTGACGCCGGCCTTCTTGGCGCGGTCCGCAATCAGCTTGCCAACTGCCGCTGCCGCTGCTGTGTCGGCACCGGTCTTCTTGGCGTCGCGGAAATCCTTCTCCAGCGTCGAAGCGGCCGCGATGGTGTGACCCTTGGCGTCGTCGATGATCTGGACGTAGATGTTCTTCGAGGTGCGATGCACCGAAAGACGCGGCCTGCCGTTGGAAACCGCCTTCAGATGCCGACGGATACGCGCAGAGCGGCGCTGGATAGATTCTTTCAAAGCCATGGCTTTTAATTCCTGCCTTGTAAAACGGGGGTTGCCACATGCGGTAGACAAATGCTCCCGCGGCAACGCCCCGTGGCGTTGTACTTACGAACTTACTTCTTCTTGCCTTCCTTGCGAAGGATCTTCTCACCGGCGTAGCGCACGCCCTTGCCCTTGTAAGGTTCAGGACCGCGATACTCACGGATCTCTGCCGCAACCTGGCCGACCTGCTGCTTGTCGATGCCGGTCACGCTGATTTCGGTCGGCTTCGGAACAGTGATCGTGATGCCTTTCGGCGTCTGGTATACGACATCGTGGCTGAAGCCAAGCGCAAGCTGCAGGTTCTGGCCCTGCATCGCGGCACGATAGCCAACGCCGGTGATCTCGAGCTTCTTTTCAAAGCCGTCCTTCACGCCGGTCAGGATGTTGACGATCTGCGTGCGGGACATGCCCCACTTCGAGCGAGCCCCCTTCGAGGTGTCGCGCGGCTGCACGGCGATTTCGCCGTTCTCCAGCTTGACCAGAACCTCGTCGTTGACGACGAACTTCAGTTCACCTTTCGGACCCTTGGCCGTGACGGTCTGACCGTCGACCGAAGCGGTCACGCCCTGCGGCACGGATACGGGCTTCTTTCCAATACGAGACATTTGTTGTCCTCGTCACTCTTCGTGTTTCAAGTCAGCCGGATTAGAATATCTGGCAGAGAACTTCGCCACCGACATTCTGTTCGCGGGCATCGTGGTCCGCCATAACGCCCTTCGGCGTCGACAAGATGGCAATGCCGAGACCGTTGGCAACCTGCGGGATCGACTTGGCCGAAACGTAAACACGACGACCAGGCTTCGAAACGCGGGAGATCTCGCGCACGACCGGCGAACCGTCGAAATACTTCAGCTCGATGTTGATCTCGGACTTACCGTTGTCGAAATCGGTTTGGCTATAGTCGCGGATGTAGCCTTCGGCCTTCAAAACATCCAGGACACGGGCACGCAGACGCGAGGCCGGGGTCGACACGGTCGACTTCTTGCGGCCATAGGCGTTGCGGATGCGGGTCAGCATATCGCCGAGAGGATCGCTCAATGACATGTGATGTCCTCCTTACCAGCTCGACTTGACCAGGCCGGGAATCTGGCCGTTGTTGCCGAGATCGCGCAGGGCGATACGGGAAACCTTGAGTTTACGATAGAACGCCCGCGGACGACCGGTGATTTCGCAACGGTTGCGGATGCGGATGCGCGCCGAATTGCGCGGCAGCGCGGCCAGCTTGAGCTGGGCGCGGAAGCGCTCTTCCATCGGCTTGGACTGGTCCATGATGATGGCCTTCAGCGCCTTACGCTTGGCAGCGTACTGGTCCACAAGCTTGCGGCGCCGATTATTCTTTTCAACTGAGCTGGTCTTTGCCATTTCAGATTTTTCCTTTGCTCGCTGCCGTTACTGGCGGAAGGGGAAGTTGAAAGCCTTGAGCAGCGCCCTGGCTTCGTCGTCCGTCTTCGCAGTCGTACAAACGATGATGTCCATGCCCCAGACCTGATCAACCTTGTCATAGTTGATTTCCGGGAACACGATGTGCTCCTTGATGCCCATGGCATAGTTGCCACGACCGTCAAAGCTCTTCGGATTCAGCCCGCGAAAGTCGCGAACACGTGGCAGTGCGATGTTCACCAGACGATCCAGGAACTCGTACATATGCTCCTTGCGCAGCGTCACCTTCGTGCCGATCGGCATGTTCTCGCGAACCTTGAAGCCGGCGATCGACTTGCGAGCACGCGTGATAACGGGCTTCTGGCCAGCGATAAGCGCCAGATGCTCGGCGGCAACGGAAGGCTTCTTGGAGTCGGCGGTCGCTTCGCCAACACCCATGTTCAGCACGATCTTGTCGAGACGCGGAACCTGCATCACGTTGTCGTACTTGAACTGCTCCTGCAGTGCCTTGCGGATGGTCTCATTATAGACCTTCTTCAGGCGCGGCGTGTTCTGAGCCGTAGCTTGCTGAGCCTTAGCCATTGATCGTTTCTCCCGAGCGCTTCGCAAAGCGCACCTTCTTGCCGTCCTTCTCGAACTTGAAGCCGACGCGGGTCGGCTTGCCGTCCTTGGGGTCGGCCAGTGCGATATTCGAGAGGTGGATCGGCGCTTCCTTGGTAATGATGCCGCCTTCCTGGGACTGGCTCTGCTTCTGGTGGCGGCGAATCTGGTTCACGCCACGCACGACAGCGGTGTCTTCCTTCGGCTGAACCGAGAGGACCTCGCCGGTGCGACCCTTGTCCTTGCCGGCCAGAACGACAACCTTGTCGCCTTTACGGATCTTTTGCATTGTTGCGGCTCCTTACAGCACTTCAGGCGCAAGCGAGATGATCTTCATGTGGTTCTTGGCGCGAAGCTCGCGCGGAACCGGCCCGAAGATACGCGTGCCGACTGGCTCTTTCTTGTTATCGACGAGAACGGCCGCGTTCTTGTCGAAACGGATCACGCTGCCGTCCGGGCGGCGGATGTCCTTGGCCGTGCGAACCACGACCGCCTTCATCACATCGCCCTTCTTAACGCGGCCGCGCGGAATGGCTTCCTTGATCGACACCACGATGATGTCGCCGACGGATGCGTACTTCCGCTTCGAGCCGCCCAGCACCTTGATGCACATGACACGACGGGCGCCGGAATTATCCGCAACGTCGAGGTTTGTTTGCATCTGAATCATGACTGGCCGCCTTTTTCTTCTCTGTTGAGAGAGGTGTCACCCCTCCCCGGTCTGTCTAACGTTCTTGCTACGCCAATCGCTCAGGCCTGGTCCGAAGACACGACGACCCAACGCTTATCCTTGGAAATCGGAGCCGATTCCTGGATGAACACGGTGTCGCCAACCTTGTGGGCGTTGTTTTCGTCGTGCGCCTTGTACTTCTTCGACATACGCACGGTCTTCTTCATCACGGGATGCGTGAAGCGCCGTTCGACCTTGACGACAACCGTCTTCTCGTTCTTGTCGCTGACGACGGTGCCCTGCAGAATGCGCTTTGGCATGGTTTTCGTCCTTAAGCCTTCTTGGCAGCGGTTTTTTCCGCGGCGATGGTCTTGATGCGTGCGATGTCCTTGCGGACCTGCTTGACGCGCGCGGTCTTCTCAAGCTGGCCAGTAGCCTTCTGGAAGCGCAGATTGAACTGCTCCTTCTTGAGGCTGGCGAGCTCGTCAGAGAGCTGGTCCTGGGTCTTCGAGCGAATTACTTCGGCTTTCATCTCAGCTCTTCCTTATTCTGCGATGCGCTGCACGAAGCGCGTGCGGACCGAAAGCTTGGCTGCGCCGAGACGCAGGGCCTCGCGAGCGGTCTCTTCCGACACACCATCGATCTCGAACATGATGCGGCCAGGCTTCACGCGTGCTGCCCAATAGTCCACCGCGCCCTTGCCCTTGCCCATACGGACTTCGGTAGGCTTCGAGGTGACCGGCAGGTCCGGGAAAATCCGGATCCAGACGCGACCGGCGCGCTTCATTTCACGAGTGATCGCGCGGCGGGCCGCCTCGATCTCGCGTGCGGTTACGCGGTTGGGTTCCAGCGCCTTCAGCCCGAAGCCGCCGAAATCCAGATTGGTGCCGCCCTTGGCAGCGCCGTGGATGCGGCCCTTGAACTGCTTGCGGAACTTAGTGCGCTTTGGCTGCAGCATCTTACTTGCTCCAAATTCTCAATTATCTCAGGCGTTCTCGCGACGACGTGCGCCGCTGCGTTCGCCAGGATGCGCTTCGCCTTCGGTGGCGCGACGCTCGGATGCCATCGGGTCGTGCTCGAGGATTTCGCCCTTGAACACCCAAACCTTGACGCCGCAGATGCCGTAGGCGGTCTGGGCTTCGGCCGTGCCGTAGTCGACGTCGGCGCGAAGGGTATGCAGAGGCACGCGGCCTTCACGATACCATTCCATACGCGCGATTTCAGCGCCGCCGAGACGGCCACCGCAGTTGATGCGGATGCCTTCGGCGCCGAGACGCATGGCCGACTGCACGGCGCGCTTCATGGCGCGGCGGAAGGCGATACGGCGCTCGAGCTGCTGGGCGATCGACTGGGCGACCAGCGTTGCGTCGATTTCCGGCTTGCGCACTTCAACGATATTGAGGTGCGTTTCGGAATTCGTCATCTCGGTCAGCTTCTTGCGAAGCTTCTCGATGTCAGCGCCCTTCTTGCCGATGATGAGGCCCGGACGCGCAGCGTGGATGGTGACGCGGCACTTCTTGTGGGGGCGCTCGATCACGACCTTGGAAATGGCAGCCTGCTTCAGCTCCTTCTCAAGATACTCGCGGATCTTGATGTCTTCATGCAGCAGCTTGCCGTACTCGCCGGTGTTTGCGTACCAGCGCGAGTCCCAGGTGCGGTTGATGCCGAGACGGAGACCGATAGGATTGATTTTCTGGCCCATTAAGCGGCCTCCCCTTTTTCCTCGACTTCACGAACAACGATCGTGAGGTGCGAAAACGGCTTCTCGATACGGCTGGCGCGACCACGGCCACGAGCGTGGAAACGCTTCATGACAATCGACTTGCCGACATAGGCTTCGGCCACGATCAGAGCATCAACATCCAGATCATGGTTGTTTTCCGCATTGGCGATCGCCGATTCCAACGTCTTCTTGACGGTCTCGGAAATGCGCTTGCGCGAAAATTCCAGATCGTTCAGCGCTGCGGCAACCTTCTTGCCGCGGATAAGCGCGGCAACCAGATTGAGCTTCTGCGGGCTGACACGGATCGTGCGCAGGACGGCACGTGCCTCGTTGTCAGCAAGCCTGCGCGGAGCTTTGGCCTTGCCCATCTGTTATTTCCTCTTTGCCTTCTTGTCCGCGCCGTGGCCGTAGTAGGTACGGGTGGGAGCGAACTCACCGAACTTGTGACCAACCATGTCCTCATTGACGGAAACGGGGACGTGCTTCTGGCCGTTGTAAACACCGAAGGTGAGACCGACGAACTGCGGCAAGATCGTGGAACGCCTGCTCCACATCTTGATCACCTCACTGCGACCACCTTCACGAACCTTGTCTGCCTTCTTGAGAAGGTAACCGTCGATAAAGGGGCCTTTCCAAATAGAACGAGTCACTTGGCGTTACCTCTTCTTAGCTCTTGCGCTGATGACGCGAGCGCAGGATGAACTTGTCGGTCGCCTTATTGGACCGCGTCTTCTTGCCCTTGGTCGGCTTGCCCCACGGCGTCACCGGATGGCGGCCACCGGAGGTACGGCCTTCACCACCACCATGCGGGTGATCGACCGGGTTCATGACAACGCCGCGGTTGTGCGGGCGCTTGCCGCGCCAGACCGTGCGGCCGGCCTTGCCGTCGTTGATGTTGCCGTGGTCCGGGTTCGAAACCGCGCCGACCGTGGCAAAGCAGGAGCCGTGAACGACGCGCTGCTCACCGGAGTTGAGGCGCAGGATCGCCATGCCCTGGTCGCGGCCGACGAGTTGGCCGTAAGCGCCGGCGGAACGTGCGACCTGACCGCCCTTGCCCGGCTTCAGTTCGATGTTGTGAACAATGGTGCCCACCGGCATCGCAGACAGCGGCATCGCATTGCCCGGCTTCACGTCGACCGATTCACCGGCCACCACCTTGTCGCCGGCAGCAAGGCGCTGCGGGGCGATGATGTAGTTGAGCTCGCCGTCCTCGTACTTGATCAGCGCGATGAAGGCGGTGCGGTTCGGATCATACTCCAGGCGCTCGACCGTACCGACGACATCCAGCTTGCGGCGCTTGAAGTCGATGATGCGATAGGTGCGCTTGTGGCCACCGCCGATGAAGCGGGCCGTGATGCGTCCGTAGTTGTTGCGGCCGCCGGACTTGGTCAAGCCTTCGGTCAGACCCTTGACCGGCTTGCCCTTGTGCAGGCCCGAGCGGTCAACGATGACCAGCTGGCGGGTGCTCGGCGTGATCGGGTTATAGTGTTTCAAAGCCATGTTCTTGTCCTCGCCGCCTTACTCAGAGGCCTGTCGCGACGTCGATCGAATGGCCGTCGACCAAAGTCACGACTGCCTTCTTGACGTCGCCCTGACGGCCGATTGTGCCGCGGAAGCGCTTGACCTTGCCCTTGCGGACAAGCGTGTTGACGGCCAGAACCTTGACGCCGAACAGCGCCTCGACAGCGGCCTTGATCTCAGGCTTCGACGCCTTCTTGGCGACGTTGAAGACCACCTGGTTCTGCTCGGAAGCCATGGTCGACTTTTCAGTGATCGCGGGCGAGACGATCACGTCGTAGTGACGAAGGTCGGTCATTTAAAGCGCTCCTCGAGAGCCTCGACAGCCGCCTTGGAAAGGACCAGCGTGCCGCGGCGCAGAATGTCATAGACGTTGATGCCCTGGATCGGCAGCACGTCGATGTTTGGAATGTTGGTCGCCGCCAGTTTGAAGTTGGCGTCGAGCTCGGCGCCGCCGATCACCAGCGCGTTGGTCAGGCCGAGGGTTGCGAAATTCGCCACCAACGCCTTGGTCTTTGCCTCGGAGAGCTTCAGTTCGTCGATGATGATGATCGACGAAGCCTTGGCCTTGGCCGACAGCGCGTGCTTCAGGCCGAGAGCGCGGATCTTCTTCGGCAGGTCATGCTCGTGGCTGCGTGCAACGGGGCCGTGTGCCTTGCCGCCGCCGCGGAACTGCGGAGCACGAGCCGAATGGTGACGGGCGCGGCCGGTACCCTTCTGCTTGTACATCTTGGCGCCGGTGCGCGCGACATCGGCGCGGCCCTTGGCCTGATGCGTACCCTGCTGCTTCTTGGCAAGCTGCCAGCGCACGACGCGCTGCAGAATGTCTTCGCGCGGATCAAGGCCGAAAATCTCCTCGGAGAGCTTGACCTTGCCGGCGTCTTTGCCGCCGAGCGTTGTGATCTTGATGTCCATTATTCCGCTCCCTCATTGGCCGGAGCATCGTTCTTCGCGGCAGCCTTGCCAGCGGCGCGGATCGCGGCGGGCTTCGGTGCGTTCGCCGGCAGCGCCACCTTGGCGGCGTCGCGAACCAGGATCCATGCGCCCTTGGTGCCGGGAACGGCGCCACGGATCAGGATCAGGCCGCGATCGGCATCGGTCGAAACGACCTCGACATTCTGCGTGGTGACGCGAACGTCACCCAGATGGCCAGCCATATGCTTGCCCTTGAACACCTTGCCCGGGTCCTGGCGCTGACCAGTCGAGCCGTGGGTACGGTGCGAGACCGAGTTACCGTGGGTCGCACGACCGCCACCCATGTGGTGACGCTTGATAACGCCCTGGAAGCCCTTGCCGGTGGTGGTACCGGTTACGTCGACCTTCTGGCCAGGCACGAAATGCTCGACCGTCAGCTCGGCGCCGACATCGATAAGATTGTCGGCAGAGACGCGGAATTCGGCAACCTTGGCCTTCGGCTCGACGGAGGCGGCAGCGAAATGGCCGCGCATCGCCTTCGAGGTATTCTTGACCTTGGCAAGACCAACGCCGAGCTGAACGGCGGTGTAGCCGTTCTTTTCCTGCGTGCGCTGCGCAACGACCTGGCAGTTCTCCATGCGAAGAACGGTGACGGGGACATGCTCGCCAGCATCGTTATAGATGCGGGTCATTCCCACCTTCTGTGCAATTACACCTGAACGCATCGGTTCGTTTTCCTTCAGAGGAGCTCCGGGGTTACCCCCTGCGAGTTCTTGTTTAAGCTCTTAGAGCTTGATTTCGACATCCACGCCTGCGGCCAGGTCGAGCTTCATCAACGCGTCAACCGTCTGCGGAGTCGGATCAACAATGTCGAGCAGGCGCTTATGCGTGCGCATCTCGAACTGCTCGCGGCTCTTCTTGTCGACGTGGGGCGAGCGGTTGACCGTGAACTTTTCGATCCGGGTCGGCAGCGGAATTGGGCCGCGGACGTTGGCGCCGGTGCGCTTGGCCGTCGACACGATTTCCCGCGTCGAAGCATCGAGCACGCGGTGATCGAACGCTTTCAGGCGGATGCGGATATTCTGACCGTTCATCTCGTCATTCCTTGTTCTGGCGCGGCGCGGGCGATACCCCGCCCGCGACAGATCTGTTGTTCTTCTTACTCGACGATGGAAGCGACGATGCCGGCGCCGACGGTGCGGCCGCCTTCGCGGATAGCGAAGCGCAGCTTCTCTTCCATGGCGATCGGCACGATCAGTTCGACATCAACCGTGATGTTGTCGCCCGGCATCACCATCTCGGTGCCTTCCGGAAGCGTCACAATGCCGGTCACGTCCGTCGTGCGGAAGTAGAACTGCGGACGGTAGTTGGTGAAGAACGGCGTGTGACGGCCACCCTCCTCCTTCGTCAGGATGTAGGCTTCGGCCTTGAACTTCTTGTGCGGCTTCACCGTGCCGGGCTTGGCCAGAACCTGGCCGCGCTCAACGCCTTCACGGTCAACGCCACGCAGAAGCGCGCCGATGTTGTCGCCCGCCTGGCCCTGGTCCAGCAGCTTGCGGAACATCTCGACGCCCGTGCAGGTCGTCTTCGACGTCGGACGGATGCCGACAATCTCAAGCTCCTCGCCAACCTTGACGATGCCGCGCTCGACGCGACCCGTCACAACCGTGCCGCGGCCCGAGATCGAGAACACGTCTTCGATCGGCATCAGGAACGGCTTGTCGATCGGACGCTCCGGCGTCGGGATGTAGGCGTCAACCTGAGCCATCAGCTCGCGGATCGCGTCTTCACCGATCTTCTTGTCGCCGTCGTTCAAGGCGGCAACTGCCGAACCCTTGATCATCGGAATGTCGTCGCCGGGGAACTCGTACTTCGACAGAAGCTCGCGAACCTCAAGCTCAACCAGTTCCAGAAGCTCGGCGTCGTCAACAAGGTCAACCTTGTTCAGGAACACGACAAGAGCCGGAACGCCAACCTGACGCGCAAGCAGAATGTGCTCGCGGGTCTGCGGCATCGGGCCGTCGGCTGCCGAAACAACCAGGATCGCGCCGTCCATCTGCGCAGCACCCGTGATCATGTTCTTCACATAGTCGGCGTGGCCGGGGCAGTCGACGTGCGCATAGTGGCGCGCAGGCGTCTCATACTCAACGTGGGCCGTCGAAATCGTGATGCCGCGCGCCTTCTCTTCCGGCGCAGCGTCAATCTGGTCGTACGCCTTGAACTCGCCAAAATACTTCGTGATCGCTGCCGTCAACGACGTCTTGCCATGGTCAACGTGACCAATCGTGCCAATGTTCACATGAGGCTTCGTGCGCTCGAATTTACCTTTTGCCATGTGAGGTCTCCATTTCTGACTTGCCCACCGGGGCGTTTAATTAAGTTACAAGTGCAACCCGTTGGGATTACGCGTATTTCTTCTGAACTTCCTGAGCGACCGCGGTCGGAACCGGCTCGTAGTGGTCGAACTGCATCGTGTACTGGGCGCGGCCCTGTGACATCGAGCGCAGGTTGTCCACGTACTTGAACATGTTCGCGAGCGGCACCATGGCGTTCACCACCACGGCAACGCCGCGGGTTTCCTGTCCCTGGATCTGGCCACGACGCGAATTCAGGTCGCCGATGACGTTGCCGACGTAATCTTCCGGCGTAACAACCTCGACCTTCATGATCGGCTCGAGCAACTGCACGCCGAGCTTCGGAGCAGCTTCGCGGAAGCAGGCGCGGCCTGCGATTTCGAAGGCCAGAACCGACGAGTCGACGTCGTGGTAGGCACCGTCGATGAGCGTCGCCTTGACGCCGATCATCGGGAAGCCAGCGAACGGACCCGACGACATGACGCTCTCGATACCCTTCTGAACGCCCGGAATGTATTCCTTCGGAACAGCACCGCCGACGATCTTGGACTCGAAAGCGTATTCTTCGCTCTCGGTGTTCGGCTCGAACACGATCTTGACGCGCGCGAACTGGCCGGTACCGCCGGTCTGCTTCTTGTGCGTGTAGTCCTGCTCGTGAGTACGCGTGATCGTCTCGCGGTAAGCAACCTGCGGGGCGCCGACGTTGGCCTCAACCTTGAACTCGCGCTTCATGCGGTCGACGATGATGTCGAGATGAAGCTCGCCCATGCCGGCAATGATCGTCTGGCCGCTTTCCTCGTCGGTCTTGACGCGGAAGGACGGATCCTCGGCGGCGAGGCGATGCAGCGCAAGGCCCATCTTTTCCTGGTCAGCCTTGGTCTTCGGCTCAATCGCGATCTGGATGACCGGATCGGGGAACTCCATACGCTCGAGGATCACCGGATGCAGCGGATCGCAAAGCGTGTCGCCGGTGGTGGTTTCCTTCAGGCCAGCCAGAGCGACGATGTCGCCAGCAAAGGCTTCTTCGATGTCGGCACGGCTGTTGGCATGCATCTGCAGCATGCGGCCGATGCGTTCCTTCTTGCCCTTCACCGTATTGTCCAGCGAAACGCCCTTGGAGAGCTTGCCGGAATAGATGCGTGCGAAGGTCAGCGAACCGACGAACGGGTCGTTCATGATCTTGAACGCCAGCATCGACAGCGGCTCGTCGTCGGAGGCGTGACGCTCGATCTCGGCTTCGGTCTTGGCATCGATGCCCTTGATGGCCGGAACTTCCAGCGGCGAAGGCAGGAAGTCGACAACGGCGTCGAGAAGCGGCTGAACGCCCTTGTTCTTGAAGGCCGTGCCACAGAAAACCGGGTGGAACTTGACGGCGATCGTACCCTTGCGGATCAGCGCACGAATGGTGTCGTTGTCGGGCAGATTACCTTCGAGGTAGTTGTTCATGGCATCGTCGTCCATTTCGACGACGGCCTCGATCATCTTCTCGCGATATTCTTCGGCCTTGGCCTGAAGGTCGGCCGGGATTTCCAGAACGTCCCAGGCAGCGCCCAGCTCTTCATTGTGCCAGACCAGAGCCTTCATCTCGATGAGGTCGATGACGCCCTTGAATTCGTTCTCGGCGCCGATCGGCAGCTGAACGGCCACGGCAACCGCACCGAGGCGCGACTTGATCATGTCCAGGCAGCGGTAGAAATCCGCACCGGTCTTGTCCATCTTGTTGCAGAAGATCATGCGCGGAACATGATACTTCTCAGCCTGACGCCAGACGGTCTCGGTCTGCGGCTCAACGCCGGCGTTGGAGTCGAGCAGCGCAATGGCGCCGTCGAGAACGCGCAGCGAACGCTCGACTTCAATCGTGAAGTCGACGTGGCCGGGGGTGTCGATGATGTTGAAGCGGCGCTGCTTGCCGTCACGGCCCTTCCAGAAGGTCGTGGTGGCAGCGGAGGTGATCGTGATGCCACGCTCCTGCTCCTGCTCCATCCAGTCCATGGTGGCAGCGCCATCGTGGACTTCACCGATCTTGTGCGACTTGCCGGTGTAATACAGAATCCGCTCAGTCGTCGTCGTCTTGCCGGCGTCGATATGCGCCATGATGCCGAAATTGCGGTAGTCTTCGATTTTATATTCGCGGGCCATGGGAGGTGTCTCTCAAGTCTCTTTCGCGCTTTACCAGCGGTAGTGCGCGAAGGCGCGGTTGGCTTCAGCCATCTTGTGGGTGTCTTCACGCTTCTTCACGGCGGTGCCGCGGTTGTTGGCCGCGTCCATCAATTCACCGGAGAGGCGATCGACCATGGTGGTCTCGTTGCGATTGCGCGCGGCAGCGATAAGCCAGCGAATGGCCAACGCCTGACGGCGCTCGGGGCGCACATCAACCGGAACCTGATAGGTGGCACCACCAACACGACGCGAACGCACCTCCACATGCGGCGCGACATTGTCGAGCGCCTGATGGAAGACGGTGACCGGCTCCTGCTTGGTCTTGGCCTGAACCTGGTCGAGGGCACCGTAGACGATGGTCTCGGCGACCGACTTCTTGCCGTCATACATGACGGCGTTCATGAACTTGGTTACGACAAGATCGCCGAACTTCGGGTCCGGGTTGATCTCACGCTTATCTGCACTGTGACGACGGGACATACTGTTGTCTCTCTTTTCTTGCCCGGCGCACAATTAAAAAGCGCCGAAGCCGGAAAACCTTACTTCGGACGCTTCGCACCGTACTTGGAACGGCGCTGCTTGCGGTTTTTCACACCCTGCGTGTCGAGCACGCCGCGAATGATATGATAGCGAACGCCCGGAAGATCCTTCACGCGACCGCCGCGGATCATGACCACGGAGTGCTCCTGAAGGTTGTGACCTTCGCCCGGGATATAGCCAATCACCTCGAAGCCATTGGTCAGGCGGATCTTCGCAACCTTGCGCAGTGCAGAGTTCGGCTTCTTCGGCGTCGTCGTATAGACGCGTGTGCAGACGCCGCGCTTCTGCGGATTCTGCTGCATGGCCGGGACCTTGTTGCGCGTTGCCGGCGCTATGCGCGGCTTGCGGATCAGCTGGTTGACGGTAGGCATTAAACCCTCTTGTCTCTCAATTCCGTGTCTCAAGCCCGTTCAGGGCAGATTCAGACGCTATTTCCATACGCAAATTCGGGCCACAAACCGTATCCTACGGTGCTGCCCGAACAAAAAGCAGAGGAAGCGGAAGCCGCTTCATGCATGCCGGAAATGTCTTTTCGCTCGTAAAACGAACCCTGTTTGAGACAAACTCCAAAGCGCGTCGCCTTGAAAAGGAAAGTCTCACATCGGCTCAGACTGGGCGGCTTCTACTCGCAAGGTTCTCATCCGTCAACCCCGCGGTCCCAATTATTGCGCCGAAACCGAGGCTTGGCAGCCATGCAGGGAGCGCATGAAATTTTCTTTCGTACGAATCGGATTGCAGAGAACAATGTGACCGCATTTTCCCTGTTGCACCGGCACGCTTCATGTAAACAGAACGGAAAGCCAGATGCCATGCCAGCTCGCCGAAAGAATCAGCCATGAACGACTCAGAAGACCGTGACGAACAGGAAAGACCGGTAACGATCATCACCGGCCGCGTCTGGAAACGAAAGGGCGGCAGAGCGGAAGGCGTGCACGTGATGCTCGTTGCGCCTGACGACGATTCGGCAGTGCGCCGGGCGCTGGAATCGCTTGCAGCGGAAGGCTATGCCGAAGCGGAGCTGGACCAGATCGGCGACATGCAGGGCGAACCCGACGACGAACCGCACCTGTCGGCCTATCAAGGCGCGCTGGAGGGCGAAGTCTCCATCGTTACCTTCGATGAGCCGGATTGATCGCCAAGGTCAGGCGCTTCTCTTAGCCCCTTCAATGACCGACAAAGAAAAAGCCGCCGGACAAACCGGCGGCTTTTGATTTTACAGACAGATGCGCCGTTTACTGCGCAGCCGAGACCATATCGGTGAGGATCGGCTCAGCCACCTCGACGCCTGACGACTTGCGACGCTCATCGAGGATCAGCTCATCGCGCGACGTGGCGATGCGGCGGATCTGGCTCATCTGGCCGCCGGTACCGGCAGGGATCAGACGGCCAACGATGACGTTTTCCTTCAGACCCTGCAGCATGTCGGTCTTGCCGGCCACTGCAGCTTCCGTAAGCACCCTCGTCGTCTCCTGGAAGGACGCGGCGGAGATGAAGGACGGCGTCTGCAGCGAAGCCTTGGTGATGCCGAGCAGAACAGGCTGTCCTGCGGCCGGCTTCTTGCCTTCCTCTTCCAGACGCTCGTTGATCTCGTCCAGTTCGATCACATCGACATGGTCGCCCGGGATGTAGGTCGAATCGCCCTGCTCGGTGATTTCCACCTTCTGCAGCATCTGGCGCACGATCACTTCGATGTGCTTGTCGTTGATCGAAACGCCCTGCAACCGGTAGACTTCCTGGATTTCGTTGACGAGGTAGGAAGCGAGAGCCTCCACACCCCTGATCGCCAGGATGTCGTGCGGCGCCGGATTGCCGTCGAGGATGTAGTCGCCCTTCTCGATGACGTCGCCGTCCTGGAGATGGAACGGCTTGCCCTTCGGGATCAGGTATTCGACCGGCTCCAGCGTCGAGTCATGCGGCTCGATGATGATACGGCGCTTGTTCTTGTAATCGCGGCCGAAGCGGATCGTGCCATCGATCTCGGCGATGATGGCGTGATCCTTCGGACGACGAGCCTCGAACAGTTCGGCAACACGCGGCAGACCACCGGTGATGTCCTTGGTCTTGGCGCTTTCCATCGGGATACGCGCAAGCACGTCGCCCGGCCTTACCTGGGAACCCGGCTCGACCGACAGAATGGCCTCGACGGAGAGCAGGAAGCGGGCATCGCCGCCCTTCGACAGCTTGCCGACCTTGCCCTTGGCATCCTGGACCACCATGGCGGGCTTCAGATCCGCACCACGCGGGGTCGAACGCCAGTCGATGACCTCACGCTTGGTGATGCCGGTGGATTCGTCGGCCGTTTCCTGAACGGAAATGCCGTCGACCAGATCCTCGAACTCCACCCTGCCCTCGATTTCGGTGAGGATCGGACGGGTGTACGGGTCCCACTCGGCAATGCGCTGGCCGCGCTTCACCTTGTCGCCATCGTCCACGAAGATGCGCGAACCGTAGGTAACACGGTGCGTCGCGCGCTCCTTGCCGGCTTCATCGAGGATCAGGATCGCCATGTTGCGGCCCATCACCACGAGGTGGCCATCGGAGTTGCGAACGACGTTGCGGTTGCGGATCTCGACCTTGCCCTCATAGGAGGCTTCCAGGAACGAGCTATCCACCACCTGCGCGGTGCCGCCCATGTGGAAGGTGCGCATGGTGAGCTGGGTGCCCGGCTCGCCGATCGACTGCGCGGCGATAACGCCGACAGCCTCGCCCTGGTTGACAGGCGTACCGCGAGCAAGGTCGCGGCCGTAGCAGACCGCGCACACGCCGGTGCGGACTTCGCAAGTCAAAGCCGAGCGAATGCGAACCGACTGAACGCCGGCCTTTTCGATCATCTCGACGTCGCGCTCGTCCATCAGCGTGCCGGCCTTCACCATGATCTCGCCCGAGACCGGATGCGCAATGTCATCCAGGGCGGTACGGCCAAGCACACGCTGTCCAACCGACGCGACCACCTGGCCGGCGTCGACGATCGGCTGCATGGTGAGGCCCTTCTCGGTGCCGCAGTCGACCGAATTGACGATGCAATCCTGCGCGACGTCGACGAGACGACGGGTAAGGTAGCCCGAGTTTGCCGTCTTCAAGGCGGTGTCGGCCAGACCCTTGCGGGCGCCGTGGGTCGAGTTGAAGTACTCGAGAACGGTCAGGCCTTCCTTGAAGTTCGAAATGATCGGCGTTTCGATGATTTCACCAGACGGCTTGGCCATAAGGCCGCGCATGCCAGCGAGCTGACGCATCTGGGTGGGCGAACCGCGCGCACCCGAATGCGACATCATGTAGATCGAGTTCATCGGCTTTTGACGGCCATCGGCATTGAACTCGACCGCCTTGATGCGGCCCATCATCTCTTCGGCGACCTTTTCCGAGCACTTGGCCCAGGCATCGACCACCTTGTTGTACTTCTCGCCCTGCGTGATCAGGCCGTCATTGTACTGCTGCTCATATTCCTTGGCCTGAGCCTCGGTTTCGGTAACCAGCTTGGCCTTGGTGTCGGGAATGAGCATGTCGTCCTTGCCGAACGAAATACCGGCCCGGCAGGCATGCGCAAAGCCCAGCGCCATGATCCGATCGCAGAAAATGACCGTCTCCTTCTGACCGCAATGGCGGTAGACGGTGTCGATCATCTTGGAGATGTTCTTCTTGGTCATCTCCTGGTTTGCGGTCTCGTAAGGCACGTTGACGTTCTTCGGCAGAAGCTCGCCGATGATCATGCGGCCGGGTGTCGTCTCATAGATCTTCGAGACGAGGTTGCCTTCCGCGTCGACCGTCTTGAAGCGGCCCTTGATCTTGGCGTGCAGCGTCACGGCCTTGGTTTCCAGCGCATGCTGGAGTTCGCCCATATCGGCAAACGCCATGCCTTCGCCCGGCTCGTTCTGGTTGACGATCGACAGGTAATAGAGGCCAAGCACCATGTCCTGCGACGGCACGATGATCGGTGCGCCGGACGCCGGATGCAGGATGTTGTTGGTCGACATCATCAGCACGCGAGCTTCAAGCTGGGCTTCCAGCGAGAGCGGCACGTGAACGGCCATCTGGTCGCCGTCGAAGTCCGCGTTGAAGGCGGTGCAGACCAGCGGATGAAGCTGGATCGCCTTGCCTTCGATCAGCATCGGCTCGAAAGCCTGGATGCCGAGGCGGTGCAGCGTCGGCGCACGGTTCAGAAGCACCGGATGCTCGCGGATGACCTCGTCGAGGATATCCCAGACTTCCGGGCGTTCCTTTTCAACCAGCTTCTTGGCCTGCTTGACGGTCGAGGAGTAACCCTTGGCGTCGAGACGGGCGTAGATGAACGGCTTGAACAGTTCGAGCGCCATCTTCTTCGGCAGGCCGCACTGATGCAGCTTCAGTTCCGGACCGGTCACGATGACCGAACGGCCGGAATAGTCGACGCGCTTGCCCAGCAGGTTCTGGCGGAAGCGGCCCTGGCTGCCCCTGAGCAGATCG
>Ga0066256_1001139_pt1 | contig 40216 bp, 42 predicted proteins | sample ThiBio_1000_biof_FD_87107 | JGI IMG/M metagenome (GOLD analysis project Ga0066256, IMG submission 87107) | Wastewater bioreactor microbial communities from Cape Town, South Africa - Thiocy_expt_1000_biof (version 2) | ecosystem: Engineered > Bioreactor > Thiocyanate-remediating >... | reverse complement strand
GGCATCGCGCAATGAAGAAGCGGGGCCCCGGATCAAGTCGGGGGCGACGAGGAAGGGAGAGGATCGAAGGAGGCAGACATGCCTCATCGCCCGCTGGCGAATGCGGGATAACGCCGGGAGGGAAGAACGCAGGCGGGAAACGGCCGGCGGTAGGTGCCTGAACCTTACAGGCTTGGCTCGCATGTGTTGGCGGTGCGAACGGCCGGAAGGGTCACGCGAAACCCGCCGGCTCGGCCCTGGGATGGCTAAGGACAGGAGGCGGGTCGGGCTCGCAAGCGGCCGCCTCGGGGCTAGGTCCTTGGCCATTGGAACGGACGCTCAGGTCCGCTGAGCGCCGGCCGTTATTAGCGGAGAGGCAAGGAAGCGAAGCGCTGACCGCCTCCCCGCACCCGCTGCGTGTCGGACTGGTGTTGCTATCCACCGATCCGACGGCGGGGCATATAACCCATATGGTTCAGTTTGTCAAGCGGAATCTTGAGGCGGCTATTGATCCGGGTCGAGGTTCAGGCCCTTGCGGCCGTGCTCGGGGGTGTCGTGGGGGGCTTCCGCCAGCGGCGCGTCGGGGTCGCGCAGGGGCTGGAGCATGCCTTCCCACTTGGTGATGACCGCCGTCGCCACGGCGTTGCCGACGACGTTGGTGGCGGTACGGCCCATGTCGAGGAAGGTGTCGACGCCGAGGATCAGGGCGATACCCTCCACCGGCAGGCCGAACTGGGTCAGCGTCGCGGCGATCACCACCAGGCTCGCGCGCGGGACGGCGGCGATGCCCTTGGACGTGACCATCAGGGTCAGCAGCATGGCGATCTGCTGGCCGATGGAGAGGTGGATGCCATAGGCCTGGGCGATGAACATCGTCGCGAAGCTGGTGTACATCATCGAGCCGTCGAGGTTGAAGCTGTAGCCCAGCGGCAGGACGAAGCCCGAGATGCGGCGCGGCACGCCGAAGCGGTCGAGCTGCTCGAACAGGCGCGGCAGGGCGCTTTCCGAGCTGGCGGTGGAGAAGGCGAGGATCACCGGCTCGCGGATGTAGCGCGCCAGGATCAGGGCGCGCTTCCTGAGGACCAGCGCGCACATCCCGAACAGGATCGTCCACAGCACCAGCAGGCCGAGGTAGAACTCGCTCATCAGCGCGGCATAGGTGATGACGATCCCGAAGCCGCGCACCGCGATGACCGAGGCCAGGGCGCCGAACACCGCGAAGGGGGCGAAGCGCATCACGTAGTCGGTGATCTGCATCATCAACAGGGCCAGCGCCTCGCAGCCCTTGACGATGATCTCCCCGCGCTCGCCCAGGGCCGAGAGCGCGACCCCGGCGAACAGCGAGAAGACCAGGATCTGCAAGACGTTGTTCTTCGCCATGGCGTCGAAGGCGCTGGTCGGGAACACCTCCAGCACGAAGTGGCGGAAGGTGAAGTCCGACGTCGCCAGGGCGCCGATGTCGCCGCCCGCCTTGAACTCCAGCCCCACGCCGGGCTGGAACAGGTTGATCAGCAGCAGCCCGACCGCGATCGAGATCAGGCTGGCGGTGATGAACCAGGCCAGCGCCCGCCCGCCGATCCGCCCCAGCGCCGCGCTGTCGCCCATCCCCGCGATCCCCGTGACCAGGGTGGCGAAGATCAGCGGGGCGATGATCATCTTGATCAGGTGGAGGAAGACGTCCGGCAGCAGCTTGAGCAGGTCGGCGGTCCTGGCGAGGGCCGGGTCGTCGGCGGGGAAGGCGTGGTGCAGCCCGGTGCCGACGGCGATGCCGAGGAACAGCCCTACCAGAATCCAGATCGTCAGCCGCCGCGTCATCCCGTTCCCTTCCCGAGCCCCCGTGCGGGCGAGGCTAGAGCCTGTTGCTCCGGCAGGAAAGGGGGGCTCAGCCTTGCAGGGCCGACTCGGCGATGCGGCGGTAGATCCGCGCGAGGACCGCAAGGTCGGCCACGGCCACGGCCTCGTCGCGCTTGTGCATGGTCGCGTTGGACAGGCCGAACTCGATCACCGGGCAGAGGTCCTTGAGGAACCGCGCGTCGGAGGTGCCGCCGGTGGTCGAGATCTCGGGCTCGATCCCGGTCTCGGCGCGGATCGCTGCGCTCACCAGCGCGGAGAACGGTCCCGGCTCGGTCAGGAAGGCCTCGCCCGAGATCACCGCGCGCGCGGTGCCGCCGTGGCGAGCGGCGATCTCGGCCAGGCGTGCGGCCAGGCCTTCGCCGGTGTGGAGGTTGTTGAAGCGGATCGACACGCGCGCCTCGGCCTTGGCCGGGATCACGTTGGTCGCCGGGTTGTCGATGGCGATCCAGGTGATCTCGAGGTTCGAGGGCTGGAACCACTCGGTCCCATCGTCGAGCACCAGGGCGTCCAGCTCGGCGAGCAGGGCGACCAGTCGGGGCGCGGGATTGTCGGCGAGGTGGGGATAGGCGACGTGGCCCTGTTGGCCCTCGACGGTCAGCCAGACGTTGATCGAGCCGCGGCGGCCGATCTTGACCATGTCGCCAAGCCGGTGAACCGAGGTCGGCTCGCCGACCAGGCAGAGGTCGGGCCTTTCGCCGGCCGCGCGCATGTGGTCGATCAGGGCGAGGGTGCCGTGGGTCGCCGCGCCCTCCTCGTCGCCGGTGATGATCAGGCTGATCGTGCCGGCCTCGGCCGGCAGCTCGGCGAGGGCGGCGACCATCGCCGCGATCGAGCCCTTCATGTCGACCGCGCCGCGGCCATAGAGCAGCTCGCCCCTTCGTTCGGGGGCGAAGGGGGCGCTGGTCCAGCCCTCGCCCGGGGGGACCACGTCGAGATGGCCGGCATAGGCGAAGTGGCGGCTGCCCTCCGGCCCCCGGCGCACGGCGAAGAGGTTCTCGACCGGGCCGTCGGGCTTCTCGCCGGCGAGGAAGCGGTGGACCGCGAAGCCGAGCGGCTCGAGCTGCGCCTCCAGGCAGTCGAACACCAGGCCCGCGGCCGGGGTCACGCTCGGGCAGGCGATCAGCGCCTCGGCGAGGGCGACGGGGTCGAGCGTGGCGGCGGCGTCGGTCATAGGCGCTATCGCATATGGACTATCGCCACGCGGTACAAGCGGCGGCGCACCGGGGCTCCGCTCACGTTTCCGCGGGGGCCTCGTACTGCTCGATCACCCAGTCCTCGCGCTCGGCGGCCTCGACCCAGTCCTGGAGCCATTCGTGTTCCCACACCGCCTGCATGTAGGCGACGGCGAAGCCCGGCACCGGCACGGCGTAGGTCATGAAGCGGCTGACCACGGGGGCGTAGATGATGTCGGCGGCGCAGAAGGTCCCGAACAGGAACGGCCCGCCGCGGCCGAAGCGGGCGCGGGCCTCGGCCCAGAGGGTGAGGATGCGGACAACGTCGGCGCGGGCCTCGGCGCCGATCTCGGCGTCCTCGACCCGGCGGCGGATGTTCATCGGGCATTCGCGGCGCAGCGCCATGTAGCTCGAATGCATCTCCGCGACCATCGAGCGGGCCATGGCGCGGGCGTCGTCGGCCTTGGGCCAGAAGCGGTCGCGCCCGACCTTGTCGGCGAGGTATTCGATGATCGCCAGGCTGTCCCAGACCACGGCGTCGCCGTCCCACAGCACCGGGACCTTGCCCGAGGAGGGCGCGATCTCCTCGCGGGTCTTCTTCTGGGCCTCCCAGTCGTCGCCGAACAGGGGGACCTGGATCTCCTCGAAATGCAGGCCGGACTGCTTGGCGGCGAGCCAGCCGCGCAGCGACCAGGAGGAATAGTTCTTGTTGCCGATGATCAGCTTCATGGGGGCAAGGCTAGGGGTTGCGGGTGGGCGTGTCGAGTGTCGCGCGCCTAGACCTCCGCGTCCGCCAGCACGGCGGCGCGCAGCTCGGCGATGCCCAGGCCCTTCTCGGCCGAGGTGGCGACGACCTCCGGATGGGCGGCGACGTGCTTGCGCGCGTCGGCCTGGGTGCGGGCGAGGACCTCGGCCAGCTCGCTCGCCTTGATCTTGTCGGCCTTGGTCAGGACCACGCGGTAGCCGACCGCGGCCTCGTCGAGCATCTTCATCATCTCGGCGTCGACCGGCTTGATTCCGTGGCGCGCGTCGATCAGCAGCAGGGTGCGCTTGAGCACGTGGCGGCCGCGCAGGAAGTCGCGGACCAGGCGGCGCCATTGCTCGACGACCTTCACCGGCGCCTTGGCGAAGCCGTAGCCCGGCATGTCGACCAGGCGGAAGGCCAGGGGATCGCCGACGTCGAAGAAGTTCAGCTCCTGCGTCCGCCCCGGCGTGACCGAGGCGCGGGCCAGCGCCTTGCGCCCGGTCAGCGCGTTGATCAGCGAGGACTTGCCGACGTTGGAGCGCCCGGCGAAGGCGATCTCCGGCACCTCCGGCTCGGGCAGGAACTTGAGCGCGGGCGCGCTCTTGAGGAACTCGATCCGCCCGGCGAAGAGACGCCGGGCGCGTTCGGTGAGGTCATCCATAGAGCCTCCCCGGAACGGGGAGGGGGACTGCTCCGCGCAGCGGAGTGGTGGAGGGGGCTCCCGGCCGGGCGCGCCCATGCGAGAACGTGCCGAGGGGATAGCCCCCTCCACCATCCCGCGGATGGTCCCCCTCCCCGTGCCGGGGAGGATTGGCACGTCCCGTCACTTCGCCTTCGCCGCCGCGCGCTTGGCGTTCGCCGCGTCCTTGTCGGCCTGGGCGCGAAGCTGCGGGTGGCGGCTGTAGAGGTACTTCTGCTGGGCGATGGTCAGCAGGTTGGAGGTGATCCAGTAGATCAGCAGGCCCGCGGCGAAGGGCGCCATGATGAACATCATCATCCACGGCATGATCGCGAAGACCTGCTGCTGCATCGGATCGGCCGCCGCCGGGTTCAGCTTGAACTGCAGCCACATCGTCACGCCGAGCAGCAGGGCGAGGATGCCGATGCCGAGGAAGCTGGGCGGGGTGAAGGGCAGCAGGCCGAACAGGTTGAGGATGTGCAGCGGATCGGGCGCGGAGAGGTCCTTGATCCACAGCACGAAGGGCTGGTGGCGCATCTCGATCGAGACCATCAGCACCTTGTAGAGCGCGAAGAACACCGGGATTTGCAGGAAGAGCGGCAGGCAGCCGGCGAGCGGGTTGACGCCCTCCGTCTTGTAGAGCTTCATCGTCTCTTCCTGGAGCTTCTGCTTGTCGTCCTTGTAGCGTTCCTGGAGCGCCTTCATCTTCGGCTGGATCGCGCGCATTTGCGCCATCGAGGCGAACTGGCGCTGGGCGACCGGGAACATGATCCCGCGCACGATCACCGTCAGCAGGATGATCGCCACGCCGAAGTTGCCGGCGAAGTGGAACAGCGCGGTCAGCAGCCAGAAGATCGGCTTCTCGAACCAGCGGAACCAGCCCCAGTCGATCGCCAGGCCGAAGTTGGGCACGCCGGCCGCCTCGTAGCGGTCGAGCACCGTGCTCTCCTTGGCCCCGGCGAACAGGCGGGTGGTGCGGGCGAGCTGCTGGCCCGGCCCGACGATCTGCGGCTGGTAGATCAGGTCGGCGCGGAACACGCTGTTGCCCAGCGCGCGGAAGGAGCTGGTGGTCGGCGCCGCGTCGGGGATCAGGGTCGACATCCAGTAGATGTCGGTGAAGCCGATCCAGTTGGTCTTGCCCTCGCCCGCGACCTGGCCGGCCGAGGTTACGTCCTTGTAGTCCGGGCCGAAGCTGACCTTGCCGTCGAAGGCGCCGAACGGGCCAGAATGGATGTTCCAGCTATCGGCCGACATGGTCTTGTTGGTGCGGTTGAGCAGGGCGAAGGGCTGGACGCTGATCGGGCCCGCGCCGCGGTTCACCACGGTCTCGGTCGCCGTGACCATGTAGTCCTTGTCGATTGCGAAGGTGATCGCGAAGGTCTGGCCGGTGGGGTTGCTCCAGCTCAGCGTGACCGGGGTCTCGGGCGTCAGCTTCGCGCCGGGCGGGGCGGTCCACACCGTGCTGGCGTTGGGCAGTTCGACGCCGGCGTCCTTGGCGCCGACCCAGCCGAACTGGGCGAACTGCTGCGCCGGGGTGCCGGCGGGCGAGAAGATGCGCGCCGGGCCGCTGTTCTTCTCGACGCTGGCGGTGTGGCGGTTGACCGTCAGGTCGTCGAGCACTGCGCCGGCGAGGTTGATCGAGCCCGAGAGGCCCGGCGCGGCGATCGGCACGCGCGCCGGAGAGGCGAGCGCGGTCTTGAGGTCCTGCGCCTCGAGCGCGACGTCGGCGGGATTGGCGAGGCCGCCCCCGCGCGGCGGCCTGGCCGCGGGGCCGGCGGCGCCCGTGCCCGGGCCGGCGGGCTGGGCCTGCTGGCTCGAGGGGGGCGGGGCCGCCTGCGGATAGAAATGCCGCGGGGGCGAATCCCGGCCGAACAGCAGTAGCCCGGTCAGGACGATCGCCGGGATCATGTTGCGCTGGTTTTTCAAGGAGTTCGTCCTAATCGCCTATCGTGCACATGGTTCAGGGAACGGGGTCGTAGCCGTGCCCGCCCCAAGGGTGGCAGCGCAATAGACGCTTCAACGCCAGCCAGCCACCCTTAATCGCGCCATGCTTGCGCACCGCGTCGATCGCATACTGCGAGCACGACGGCGCATAGCGGCAGGTCGGCGGCAGCACGCGCGACGGCCCGAGCTGCCAGGCCCGGGCGACGAGGATCATCAGGCGGGCGATCATCGGCGAATCCTTCCCGTGGCGGGGAAATGCTCCGGGGGCATCCCGCTCATCGCCTGCCCCTCGGCGGGCGGCGCGGCGGGTCGCCCTTGCCGGCGTGGGCGCGGGAGAGGGCGGCGGCCAGCTCCTCGCGCAGCCTGGCGAAGTCGCGCTCCACCCCGCCTTCGCGGCCGATCAGGACGTGGTCGTGGTCGGGCAGGCCCCGGTCCGGCAGCAGCTCGCGCACCAGCGCGCGGAACCGCCGCTTCATCCGGTTGCGGACGACGGCGTTGCCGATCTTCTTGGTGACGGTGATGCCGAAGCGCAGCCCGGCGCCCTGATTCGGGCGCGCCAGAAGCACGAAACCGGGACGTGCGATCCGCAGGCCCCGGTTGGCGGCTAGAAAGTCGGACCGCCTGGTAAGGACGCTGAGTTTCGGCGGCATGGCGAGGCGATGTATAATGGAAATGTCGGACCGCCGAAAGCGGTACCGGCCCGCTCCCCCGGCCCAGCAACCCCGATCGTACACTGTCGGGTGGCTGGGCCGGGGGAGCGGGCCGGTATCGGGCGCAGGGACTGATGAAATCAGTCCCGATACGACGCCGTCAGGCTCAGGCGGACAGCTTCTTGCGGCCGCGGGCGCGGCGGGCGCGGATCACGTTGCGGCCGCCGACGGTGGCCATGCGCGCGCGGAAGCCGTGGCGGCGGGCGCGGACAAGGTTGCTGGGCTGGAACGTGCGCTTCATGACAGACCTCGGAAATTCACATGGGGCAGCCCCGCGAGAGGTGCCCGGAAACTCGGAAAGCGCGCCGTTAGGTCAGCGCGGTGCCGGAGTCAAGGATTCGCTCCGGTTGGCGGCACCTCGGTTGGAATTTCTGCGTCTGGGCAGGAAGCACGGCATCATCACAAACCTCGTCGCCCCGGACTTGATCCGGGGCCCCGCTTTCCTGTTCCGGCGTCGCGCAGGAAGAAGCGGGACCCCGGATCAAGTCCGGGGCGACGAACGGGATGGGAACGCTCGGCAATGAGATCGTAAGCCGAAATTCAAGCCGGGACCCGGCCCTAGTTCAGGCTGACCCACTGGCCCATGTCGGCGGCGGTCAGCCACTTGGCTTCCGCGTTGGGGACCGAATTGGTCATTGCATAGAAGGCGCGGGCCTGCTCGCCGCTCATGCCCATCTCGCGGTAGTAGTCGAGGTAGGCGCGGTTCTCCGGGGCGTCGGGGGCGTAGTCGCCGGGCTCGCGCCCGTCCTCGTCGGCCCAGGCGTGGACCGCGAACTCGGCGCCCGCGTCGGCGGTGTGGCGCACGCCGGCCAGGAACAGCTCGACCCCGCCCGAGCGGACCGAGCCGCCCGCGGGCACGTGGGTGGCGATGCCGCGGGCGTGGATCATCCGCCCGAGCTTGAGGTTGGCGCGGTCGTCCTCGGTGCCGGGGCACTCGACCATCTCGATCACCGCGATATGCGGAAAGGCGCCGACCATCGCCGCGAAATGCGCGGGCCCCCGGCTGTCGGTCTCGTCGACCAGCGCGGCGCGGCCCTCGTCCAGCACGCGGAACGGGCCGAAGCGGGCGATGCCTTGAGGGACTTGCGCCGGCACCGGAGCGGGCGCGGCGACGACGAAGCGCTCGCTGCCCTGCGGGGCCGCGTCCCCGACCACCACTTCCTCGACCACCACCTCTTCGGTGACGGTCTCGTAGGCCACGGCTTCCTGCGCCCGGGCGGGCGTCGCCACGGTGGCGAGGAGGGGCAGCAGCAGGGCGGCGATCCGGCGCATGGCACGAAAAATGCGCCCCGGTCCCTTGCGCGAATGCTCACGCGAGGGGTTAACGGCCGGTTGTCCAAGTTTCGGCCGGGATGGTCCTTTTCCGAACCTATCGCTCGACTTGCGCCCGGGGCTTCGCCATCAAGCGAGAACGCAGGTCAGGGGGCAGGCTGGGGGGCAAGGTGGTCGCGCTGGTATCGACGGTGGCCTATCTCGGGCTGGAGGCGCGCGCGGTCGAGGTGCAGTGCCAGATCGCGCCGGGCCTGCCCGCCTTCGCGGTGGTCGGCCTACCCGACAAGGGGGTCAAGGAAAGCCGCCAGCGGGTCCAGGCGGCGCTGGCCTCGCTCGGGCTCTCGCTGCCGCCCAAGCGGATCACGATCAACCTCTCGCCCGCCGACCTGCCCAAGGAGGGCGCGCACTACGACCTGCCGATCGCGCTGGCGCTGCTGGCGGCGATGGGCGTGACCGACGCCGAGCAACTGGCCGACCACGTCGCCGTGGGCGAGCTGTCGCTCGACGGCCGGGTGGTCTCCTCGCCCGGCGTGCTGCTCGCCGCGATCCACGCTGCCGGGCTCGACAAGGGGCTGATCTGCCCGGCGAGCCAGGGAGCCGAGGCGCGCTGGGCCGGCGGCATCCCGATCCTCGCCGCGCCCGACCTGATCGGCCTGCTCAACCATCTCAAGGGCACCCAGGTCCTGCCCGTGCCCCAGCCGGGCGAGGCCGCGCCGCCGCGGCCCGGTCCCGACCTCGCCCAGGTCAAGGGCCAGGAGAGCGCCAAGCGCGCGCTGGAGATCACCGCGGCGGGCGGGCACAACCTGCTGATGATCGGGCCGCCGGGCGCGGGCAAGTCGCTGCTGGCGAGCTGCCTGCCCGGCATCCTGCCCGAGCTGACCCCGGCCGAGGCGCTGGAGGTCTCGATGGTCGTCTCGGTCGCCGGCACGCTGGAGGACGGGCGGATCAGCCGGGCGCGGCCCTTTCGCGCGCCGCACCATTCGGCCTCGATGGCGGCGCTGGCCGGCGGCGGGCTCAAGGTCCGCCCGGGCGAGGTCAGCCTGGCCCACCTCGGCGTCCTGTTCCTCGACGAATTGCCCGAGTTCCAGCGCAATGTCCTCGATTCGCTGCGCCAGCCGCTGGAGACCGGCGAAGTCACGGTCGCCCGCGCCAATGCCCACGTCACCTTCCCGGCGCGGGTCCAGCTCGTCGCGGCGATGAACCCGTGCCGCTGCGGCCACCTCGGCGATCCGGCGCTGGGCTGCTCGCGCGCGCCGCGCTGCGCCGCCGACTACCAGAGCAAGGTCTCCGGGCCGCTGCTCGATCGCATCGACCTCCACGTCGAGGTCGATCCGGTCAGTGCCGCCGACCTCGCCCTGCCGCCGCCGGGCGAGGGCTCGGCCGAGGTCGCGGCGCGGGTCGCCGCGGCGCGGCGGGTCCAGACCGAGCGGCTCACCGGCACGCCCTGGCGGACCAATGCCGAGCTCGACGGCGCGGCGCTCGAAGCCCAAGCCACGCCCGATGCGGAAGGGCGCAAGCTGCTGCTCCAGGCGGCCGAGGCGATGCGGCTTTCGGCGCGGGGCTATACCCGGATGCTGCGGGTGGCGCGGACCATCGCCGACCTCGCCAGCGCGGAGACGGTCGGCCGTATCCACGTCGCCGAGGCGCTGAGTTACCGCCGCCAGCCGCCCCGCGCCTGACGGGGCTTGCCGATCCCGCCGCCTGCGGTCATCCGCTAGGGGTAAAGGAGCCTCCATGAACGCCAGCACTTCCGCAGCCCCTGCCGCCCCCGTCGCCGTCGTCACCGGGGCCAGCTCCGGCATCGGCAAGCAACTCGCCAAGGCGCTCGCCGCGCGGGGCTGGCGGATCATCGGCACGGGCCGCGACGCGGGGCGCATGGCGGCGGCCGAGGCGGAGATCCGCGCGGCGTCGACCGGCGGCGGGGTCGAGCTGCTGCGCGCCGACCTCTCGCTGATGGCCGATACGGCGCGCCTGGCGCAAGAGATCGCCGCGCGCACCGACCGGCTCGACCTGCTGGCGAACAACGCGGGCTACATGCCGAGCGAGCGGGTCGTCACGTCCGAGGGGCTGGAGGAGAGCTTCGCCGCGAATCACCTCGCCCCGTTCCTCCTGACCGAGCGCCTGCTGCCGCTGCTGCGGCGGACCGCCGCCGGGAGGCCGCGGGGCGCGGTCCGGGTGCTGATGACTGCCTCCGACGCGGGCGAGATGATCCCCGGGCTCAACCTCGACGACATGCAGAGCCTGGAGAACTTCAGCCCCGGCCTCGCCTATTGCAGCGGCAAGCTGGCCAACATCATGTTCGCGAAGGCGCTCGGCGAACGGTTGGAGGCCGACGGCATCGCGGTCCATGCGGTGCATCCCGGCCCGGTCGATTCGAACTTCTTCAGCCGCGGCCCGGCCGACACCCTGGAGCGGGTCAAGACCCTGGAGAAGTTTACCGAGGTCGAGGGCGCCGACACGCTGATCTGGCTGGCGACCGATCCGGCCGGCGGCGAGACCACCGGCGGCTACTGGTTCCAGCGCCAGCCGCGCCCGCGCAAGACCGCCGAGGACGCGGCGACGCTCGCCCGCTTCTGGGAGGAAAGCGCCCGGCTGGTCGCCGGGACCGGGGTTTAGCGGCACCCGATCCCCTCCTCTTCAGAGGCGATTCTGTGGTTTGCAAATCAGGCCGGGCGGACCTTCCCACCCATTCGTTACCCCGGGCTTGACCCGGGGTCCCGCTTTCCCTTTTCCGGCGTCACGCAGGAAGAAGCGGGGCCCCGGATCAAGCCCGGGGCGACGGGATTCGCGGGTGGCATCCGCTTCCCACTCCATCCCGATCATTCGGCCGCCGGGGTGGCAAACTACAGGATCGCCTCTGCGGAGGAGAGGGAATCAGCCGATCAGGCCGCGTTGCCTGAGGTCCAGCGCCAGGGTCGCCGCGTCGGCGAAGTGGTGGGCTTCCCAGCCGCAGGCCCGCGCCGCCTCGACGTTGTCGCGGTTGTCGTCGATGAACAGCATCGCCTGGGGGGCGTGGCCGAAGCGCCGTTCGGCCAGGCGGTAGATCGCCGGGTCGGGCTTGGCGATCTTCTCCACGCCGGAGACGACCACGTCGCGGAAGCGGCCGAACACCGGCTGGGTCGCGCTGAACGCGGGCCAGAGATCGGCGCCGAAATTGGTGATCGCATAGAGCGGCACGCCGCGCGCATGCAGTTCCTCGACCAGTTCGAGGCTGCCGGGGAGCGGGCCGGGGATCGTCTCGTTGAAGCGCGTCGAATAGGCGCGGATCACCGCCTCGTACTGCGGGAACTCGGCGATGCGGGCGGGAACCATCTCGGCCAGCGGGACGCCGGCGTCGTGCTGGAAATGCCAGTCGACCGAGACGACATGGGCGAAGACGTGCTCGACCTCGGCCTCGTCGGCGATCAGCTTGCGGATCAGCAGCCGCATGTCCCAGTCGAACAGGACCTTGCCGACGTCGAAGACTACGGCTTCGATTTTTCCGGCGGTTTGGCTCACCTGCTGTCTGGCCGTCCTGTCGTCCGCCGGAGACGGCACCAGCCCACGCCCCCGGCCCGGCACCCCTGTCGGGTGGTCGAGCCGGGGGCGTGGGCTGGTGCCGCGCGAGGGCTCGGCCTGGCCGAGCCCGGTCAACGCATCGATCAGCCCTGACGCGCCTTGAAGCGGCGGTTGGTCTTGTTGATCACATAGGTCCGGCCACGGCGGCGGATCACGCGGTTGTCCCGGTGGCGGTCCTTCAGCGACTTCAGGCTGTTGCGAATCTTCATGTCAGTCTCTCTGCGGCCCCGAGCCGCGCAAAATTTGAAGCCGGGCCGTTACGGGCGATGCCCCGCGAAGTCAACCGCCTGAGCGGATTTCGCCGAGCCGCCGCTCCCAGGCGAGGGCGTGGCCGACGATCGTCTCCAGGTCGGCGTAGCGCGGCTCCCACGGCAGGGTGGCCTTGATCCGGCGGTTGTCGGAGATCAGCGAATCGGGGTCGCCGGCCCGGCGCGGGCCCATCCGGCGCTGGATCGTGCGGTTGGTCACGCGGTCGACCGCGTCGAGCACCTCCAGCACCGAGAAGCCGCGGCCGTAGCCGCAGTTCATCGTCAGCGATTCGCCTGGGCTCGCGATCAGCGCCTCGAGCGCGAGGACATGGGCGGCGGCGAGGTCCGAGACGTGGATGTAGTCGCGCACCCCCGTGCCGTCGGGCGTGGCATAGTCGGTGCCGAAGACGTCGACCCCGTCGCGCTTGCCGAGCGCGGCCTCGACCGCGACCTTGATCAGGTGGGTCGCCCCGGCGGTCGACTGGCCGGTGCGCGCCTCGGGATCGGCCCCGGCGACGTTGAAATAGCGCAGGGCGCAGAAGTTGAGCGGATGGGCGCGGGCGACGTCGCCGAGCATGATCTCGGTCATCAGCTTCGACATGCCGTAGGGATTGATCGGCAGCCTGGGCGCGTCCTCCGCGACCGGCGAGACCTTGGGCACGCCGTAGGTCGCGGCGGTCGAGCTGAAGATGAAGTGCGGCACGCCCGCCGTCACCGCCGCCTCGATCAGGGTGCGGCTGTTGGCGGTGTTGTTGCGATAGTACTTGAGCGGGTTCTCGACCGATTCGGGGACGATGATCGAGCCGGCGAAGTGCATCACCGCGCGGATGCCCTGCTCGGCGAAGATCCGCGCCAGCAGCGCGGTGTCGGCGATGTTGCCTTCGTAGAGCGGCACGCCGTCCGGAACGGCGAAGCGGAAGCCGGTCGAGAGGTTGTCGATCACCGCCACGGGCCACCCCGCGTCCTTGAGCGCGAGGACGGCGTGGCTGCCGATATAGCCGGCACCGCCGGTCACGAGCACGGGAAGTCTGGTCATGGGCAGCCCGCTAGCACGGGCGGGCGAGCAAATGGTAAAGAGAATTTCGCGGGGCGGCGTTCATCCGCGAGCAAGTCGGCGCGACCTAGGCCCTTCGGCGCGGGGGGTGTTTTGCCGTTCGGAGCCTATCGATGTCCCATGCCCGCCTCCCCCTCGCCCTGCTGATCCTCACTGCCACGGCGGGCGCCGACCCGGTCGTGGCCCAACCCGGCGGCTGGGGCGGCGGTTGGGGCGGACCGGGCTGGGGTCCGGGCGACCGCGCCTACGGCCCCGCGCGCCGCGACGTGCCCGACAGCCGCGAGGGCAAGGTCCAGGTCTCGCGCTTCGTCGCCGAGGACGTCGCCGCCGGCACCCTGGGGCACGGCCGCATCGGCGTGAGCGAGATGCCGGGCGGCAGCACCGACCCGCGCCAGAGCGCGACCTTCGAGGCGGCGGTGATCGACCAGCTCGCCAAGGCCGGCTACGACACCGCGACGCCCGATCCGGCCGGCGGCCAGGTGGCCGAGGTCCGCGTGATCCACGACGTGGTGCGGCCCGAGGAGACCAAGCGCAGCCCGGTCAGCGGCGAGACCACGGTCGGGGTCAGCAACCGCGGCAGCTTCGCCGGCATGGCGATCGCGGTCGACCTGAGCAAGCCGGCCAAGGCGCTGATCTCCACCCGCCTGATGGCCCGCATCCGCGACCGCGTCAGCGGCAAGGTGCTGTGGGAGGGCCGCGCCGACATCGTCACCCGCGACGGCGACGCCCGCTGGACCGAGCAGGCGATCGCCACCCGCCTGGCCGGGGCCCTGTTCGAGGATTTCCCCACGCGCACCTGACGCCGCCCGGGGCCATACCCTTGCGCCCGGGGGGAAACTCCGGTCAGGTCGGGGCGTTGCGGCAGGAAAGACGGAGAGACCATGCCATGAACGCCCGGATTGCCCTTCCCGTCCTCGCCCTGCTCGCCCTGGCCGGCTGCGTCGCCCCGGTCGGGCCGGTCGAGGTCACGCGCTTCCACCTGCCCGACGCGCCGCTCGGCCGCGGCCCGATCGCCGTGGTTCCCGCGCCGGGCATGTCCGACACCAGCCTGGAGCTGCGCGCCTATCAGGCGGCCGTGGCGCGCGAGCTGGTGCGCGTCGGCTATGCCGAGGCGTCCGGCGGCGGGCAGGTGGCGGAGGTCCGGCTGATGCGCCGCACCTGGCAGCCCGAACGCGAGCGCGGCCCGGTGAGCGTCGGCGTCGGGGCGGGCGGCGGCAGCTACGGCTCGGGCGTCGGCATGGGCGTGGGGATCGACCTCTCCGGCCGCCCCGCCGCCCAGACCGAGACCGAGCTGGGCGTGATGATCAAGGACCGCGCGAGCGGCCGCACGGTCTGGGAAGGCCGCGCCCAGTTCGTCGTCCGCGCCGATTCGCCGCTCGCCCAGACCGACCTCGGCGCGGCCAAGCTCGCCGAAGCGTTGTTCCGTGGCTTCCCCGGGAACTCCGGAGAAACTATCCTGGTGAAATGAGCGACATCCAAGTCACTGCCGCGTTCGATTCCGGCAATATCGAGGTCCGGTCCGTCAGCGGCGCCGAAGCCGTCCTGACGATCCGCAAGGACCGCGATTCCGAGTTCTTCCAGTGGTTCCATTTCCGCGTCAGCGGCGCGGAGGGGCGGATGCTGGTGCTGCGGCTGACCGGGCTCGCCGCCTCGGCCTATCCCGGCGGCTGGCCCGGCTATCGCGCCTGCGTCTCGGAGGATCGCCGGTTCTGGGCCCGCGCCGATACCCAGTGGGAGCCGGAGCGTGAGGGCGGCACCCTGACGATCCGCTATGCCCCGCAGGGCGACCTCGCCTGGTTCGCCTATTTCGCGCCCTATTCGATGGAGCGGCACCACGATCTCGTCGCGCGCATCGCGCAGCGGCCGGGCGTCTCCCACCGCTGCCTCGGGCACAGCCTCGAAGGCCAGCCGATCGACTGCCTGGAGATGGGCGCGGGCAAGACCCAGGTCTGGCTCTACGCCCGCCAGCATCCCGGCGAGGCCATGGCCGAATGGTGGATGGAAGGCGCGCTGGAGCTGCTGACCGATCCCGCCGATCCCCACGCGCGGCGGCTGCGCGAGGCCTGCCGGTTGCACCTCGTCCCCAACGCCAATCCCGACGGCTCGTGCCGGGGGCATCTGCGGACCAATGCGATCGGGGTGAACCTCAACCGCGAATGGGACGCGCCGAGCCCGGAGCGCTCGCCCGAGGTCCTGGCGATCCGCGACGCGATGGACGCCAGCGGGGTCGACTTCGCGATGGACGTCCACGGCGACGAGGCGATTCCGGCCGTCTTCTTCGCCGGCTTCGAGGGCATCCCCGCCTGGACCGAGCGGCAGGGCGAGGGCTACGAGCGCTATCGCCGCATCCTCCTGCGCCGCACGCCCGATTTCCAGGTGAAGCGCGGCTATCCCGTTGCCGCGCCGGGCCGGGCCAACCTCGCCATGTCGACCAACCAGCTCGCCAACCGCTTCGGCTGCGTCGCGATGACGCTGGAGATGCCGTTCAAGGACCACGACGATCGCCCCGACGCGGTCCAGGGCTGGAGCCCCGAGCGCAGCAAGCTGCTGGCGCGCGAATGCCTGGCCGCCCTGGCGGAATGGCTGGCGGGATGAGCGCCGGGCTTCCCGTGGCCGGGCGGTGGGCTGCCGTGCTCGGCGGCCTGCTGCTGCTCGCGGCGCGCCCCGCGCTGGCCGAGGACCGCGAGTTCTGCCCGGCGCGGCCGGGCCAGACGACGCCGCCCTGCACCCTGGCGCCGGGCGAGGTCCAGGTCGAGACGGCCTTCGCCACCTGGACCCGGACGAGCGATCCCGCGTCGCGCACCGACACGCTGGAGCTGGGATCGGGCCAGGTCCGCGCGGGCCTGACCTCGCGGCTCGAGGCGCAGGTCGGCTGGACGCCGGCGGGCATCCAGTGGGTCCGCGACAATGCCAGCGGCAAGGTCGACCGGCTGTCGGGCGTGGGGGACGTGACTCTGGGCCTGACCTACGGCCTCGCCGGAGCGAACGGCCCGGTCGCCTTGCAGGGCCTCGTCTCGCTGCCGACCGGCGGCGCGGCGACCGGCGCCGGCGCCTGGGGCGCCGGGGGGCGGCTGCCGGTCCAGTCCGCTATCGGCCACGGCCTGCAACTCGGCTTGACGCCCGAGGTCGACGCCGCAGTCAACGGCTCGGGCGAGGGCCGCCACCTCGCCTATGGCGGCGCGGCCGGGATCGGCCTGCCGCTGGGCGACAAGGTCCAGCTCGGGCTCGACGTCTCGGCCTTCCGCGACGAGGACCCGGACGGCGCGGAGACGCTGGCCAGCGCTGGCGCCTCGCTCGCCTGGCAGGCCGGCAAGGATACCCAGCTCGACCTGGGCGGGACCGTCGGCCTCAACCGGGCCAGTCCCGACATGACGCTCTATCTGGGCATTGCCCACCGATTCTGACCGCTCTATGATACAGGAGAGATCATAGAGCGGGACAGGCTTGGGGACCGGGCATGAACTACGAGACGGCGGACTTCTACAGCGACATCGCGCTGGTCGACGATCCCCACGCCTATTTCGACTTCCTGCGCGAAAAGGGGCCGGTCACGCGGCTGCCGCACCGCAACGTCGTGGCGGTGACGGGCTATGAGGAGACCGTCCAGGTCATGCTCGACACCGAGCATTTCTCCTCGATCAACGCGGTCGGCGGGCCGTTGCCGCCGCTGCCTTTCGCGCCGGAGGGCGACGATATCACCGCCCGGCTCGAGGCGAGCCGGAAGAAGATCCCCTTCGCCGACCAGGTCGTGACCGAGCAGGGCGCGCGGCATCTCAACCTGCGCTCGATCGTCGCGACGCTGTTCACGCCGAGCCGTCTCAAGGCGCTGGAGCCCTCGCTGCGCGCCACCTCGGAAAGCCTGATCGACGAGTTTGCCGCCGACGGGAAGGTCGATCTCGTCGCGCAGTACGGCGGGCCCTATGCCACGCTGATCATCGCCGACCTGCTCGGCATCCCCGAATCCAGCCGGCGCAAGTACCGCCAATGGCTGGAGGGCGCGGTCCCGGCCAAGATGGACGCCACCCCCGCGGACCTGATGGAGAACCCGATCGCCAAGGTCGGCAAGGACCTGTTCGGCCTCATCACCAAGCGGCGGCTGATGAACAAGGCGCCGCTCAAATGGTTCAAGGGCCTCGCCGGCTACACCGCGCCGGACGGGCGCGACGACATCCTGACCGATCTCGCCCTGGCGAGGTTCCCCGACGGGACGCAGCCGACGCTGATCGACCTCACCGCGCTCGGCGCCTTCCTGTTCGGCGCCGGGCAGGACACGACCAACCGTCTGCTCGCCAATGGCTTCAGGGTGATCGCGACGCGGCCCGACGTGCAGCAGGAGCTGCGCGACAACCCCAGGCGGATTCCCGACTTCATCGAGGAGCTGCTGCGCTTCGACGGCTCGGTCAAGAGCGGCGGGCGGATGTGTCAGAAGACCACCACGCTCGGCGGGGTCGAGATCAAGGCCGGGACGACGATCCTGCTCTCGCACATGGCCGCCAACCGCGATCCCAAGCGCTTCGCCGACCCGCACCTGTTCGACATGAACCGCCCCAAGGCCAAGGAGCACCTCGCCTTCGGCCGCGGCGCCCACACCTGCATCGGCGCCCCGCTCGCCCGGCGCGAGGTCGCGGTCTCGATCGAGCGCCTGCTGGCGCGGATGGGCAACATCCGCCTGTCGGAGGCGCACCACGGGCCCGAGAGCGACCGCCGGTTCTTCTACGAGCCGACCTATATCCTGCGCGCCATGAAGGCGCTGCACCTGGAGTTCGATCCGCTCTGAGGGGACGTGGGGTGGGGCGGACGACCCGGATGCGGGCCTCCTCATCCTCTTCGTCACCCCGGGCTTGACCCGGGGTCCCGCTTCCTCTCCCGGCGTCGCGCCACAAAGAAGCGGGGCCCCGGATCAAGTCCGGGGCGACGAGGTTGGTGTGCGTGTGTGTGGTGACGCCCACTTCCTCCCGCGCCCCTAGCCCAGGCTCCCCGGCCCGAAGGCGTGGGGCAGCAGTTCCGACAGGCGCAGTTCCGGCCCGTCCTCGCCGCACCACACCAGCGGGTCGGTGCCGCCGAGCCGGGCCAGCTCGGCCAGGACCTGGCGGCAGCGGCCGCAGGGGGTGAGCGTCCTGTCCGGGCCGACCACAGCGACGGCCACCAGCCCACCGCGCGTTCCCCCGCGCCCTCCCTCGCTCAGGGCCTTGGCCGCGGCGACCGTCTCGGCGCAGAGGCTGAGGCCGTAGCTGGCGTTCTCGACATTGGCGCCCGTCACCAGGGTCCCGTCGGCGAAGGCCAGGGCGGCGCCGACCGGGAAGCGCGAGTAGGGCGCATAGGCGCTCGCCGCCGCCTCGCGCGCCGCAGTGGTCAGCGCCTCGCGCGCAGGGGTCACGGCTGGACCACCACCCAGCGCACCGGCTCCTCGTCGGCCTCGTTGGCCAGGGCGCCGTTCGCGGTCCACAGGGTCCAGGGCCGGTTCGCATATTCGGGCTGGAAGCGGTCCTGGACCAGCCAGAGGTTGCGGTCGAGCGCGGCGGCGATGTGGTAGCGCTTCTCGAACCGCCGGGTGAGCTTGAGCAGGGCCGGCTTGCCGGTGTGGGTCTCGATCTGGTTGAGGAAGGTCATCAGCTCGCTCTCGACCGCCTGGTCGCTGACCCGCACCGGGCAGTCGTCGGCGGTCTGATCCAGCTCGACCGCGGGAGGCAGCATCCTGGCGTCGCGCGGCACCACGGTCACGAAATTCGCCGCCTGCGGCCCCGCCGGCTGGCACGGATCGTAGCGGTGGACCGCGCCGACCTGGAGCTTGGCCGCGCGCGCGCCCTCCAGGTTCCGGGCGAAGGCGGGATCGCGGGCGAAGGCGCTGGCGCTGGCGTCGAGATAGGCGAAGTCGGCGCCGATGGTCTTGAAGGCGGTCCAGTCGACGACGTCGTCGGTCGCGCCGATCTCGACCCCCTGGACTGGATAGGCGACGCGCTCGGGCGTCCAGTGCCGCAGGTGCCACCAGCCCGCGCCGCCGCCGACCAGGGCGACGAGCAGCAGGGCGGCCAGCCATCTCAGCCGCGCGGAGCTGCTGCGTCGTCTTGCCATCGGAATGCGGCCCCCGTCTTTAAGACTGCCTCGGCATTTGGTTCAGGCCGAGCCGAAGATCGTGGGTTCCGAGAACCGGCTCGCAGCGTACTTCAGTACGTGAGCACCGGAAGCGTAGGAACCCGCGATTTGCAGGCCGGCCTGGGCCGAATGACGACGCAGTCTTTAGCCCCTGATATGGAGGACGCAGATCAGGGTAAATAGGCGACGGGCCGTCGCGAAGTCGGTTTCCACTTTCCCGTCGAGCCGTTCGAGCAGCAGCTCGGCCGCCTCGTTGTGGACGCCGCGGCGGGCCATGTCGATTGTCTCGATCTCCTGCGCGCTGGCCTTGCGGATCGCCTGGTAGTAGCTCTCGCAGATCGCGAAATACTCGCGGATCAGGCGGCGGAAGCGCCCCAGCCCGAGGATCAGCACCTCCAGCTCGCTATCGTCCTCGGCGGCGATGTGGAGGGCGAGGCGGCCGTCCTCGACCGACAGCTTCAGGCGATAGGGGCCCTCGTGCCCCGCGGCGGACGAGCGGACCGGCCGGAACAGGTTCTCCTCGATCAGGTCGAAGATCGCGATCCGCCGCTCCTGCTCGATATCGGCGTTGCGCCAGAGGATCGTCGCCTCGTCGAGCGCGATATGCGAGATGCGCGGGTCTGCCATGCGGGGCGCAGCTTTCGCAAAACCGTCATCAAGCGGCAAGCGGAAGTCGCGCCGTCCACACCCTGTGGAATAATTCGGGCCGGTCCCGGCTTGCGGAGCGCGGGCGGCGCGCGCATTGCTCGGCGCTTCATGCCCGAGCCCGACCTCCTGTTCCGCGCCGACGACACGGCCCCCGACGCGACCTCCGCTTCCGGCGCCCGCGCCTTGCCCGCCAACGTCGAGGCGGAGGCGGCCTTCCTCGGCGCCGTGCTGATCGACAACCGGGTGATCGAGGAGCTGACGACCAACCTCTCCCCGGCGCATTTCTTCGAGCCGGTCCATGTCCGGATCTACGAGCGCATCCTCCAGTTGCTCGACCGCAAGGCGGTGGTCACGCCAGTCACGCTCAAGCCCTATTTCGAGGCCGACGAGGCGCTCAAGGAGCTGGGCGGCGCGGCCTATCTCGCGCGGCTGACGGCGGACGGGCAGGGCCTCCTCGCCCCGCGCCAGCTCCGATCGGACCTGCTGATCCTCGCCGGGCGCCCGGGCATGGGCAAGACCTCGCTCGTCACCAACATCGCCTTCAACGCCGCCGACCGGATGCGCCGCGACCTCGCCGACGGGATCGAGGCCAAGGCCTCGGTCGGCGCCGGCGTCGCCTTCTTCAGCCTGGAAATGAGCGCCGACCAGCTCGCCACGCGCATCCTCGCCGAGCAGTCGGGGATCAGCTCCGAGATGCTGCGCATGGGCAAGATCAGCCGCGACGACTTCCAGTCGCTGTCCTTCGCCAGCCAGCGCCTGGCCGAGCTGCCGCTCTACATCGACGATACGCCGGGCCTGTCGATCGCCGCGCTGCGCACCCGCGCCCGGCGGCTGAAGCGGCGGCACGACATCGGCCTGGTCATCGTCGACTACCTCCAGCTCCTCCAGGGCACCAACCGCAGCGGCAACGACAACCGCGTGAACGAGATCTCGGAGATCAGCCGCGGCCTCAAGACCCTGGCCAAGGAGCTCCAGGTCCCGGTGATCGCGCTCTCGCAGCTCTCCCGCGCGGTCGAGCAGCGCGAGGACAAGCGGCCGATGCTCTCGGACCTGCGCGAATCGGGCTCGATCGAACAGGACGCGGACATGGTCTGGTTCGTGTTCCGCGAGGACTACTACGTCATGTCGCGCGAGCCCAAGCAGCCGGTCGACGGCGACGACGCCAAGACCCACGAGGCCCACGCCGCCTGGCAGGCCGAGATGGAGCGGGTCTATGGCCTGGCCGAGCTGATCGTCGCCAAGCAGCGCCACGGCTCGACTGGCAAGGTCCGCCTGCGCTTCGAGCCGCGGATCACCCGCTTCTCCGACCTGGCCGACGACGCCCTCGCGGGCGACCGCTACGACGACTAGATGAAGGCTTCTGCGGTCGGCCCGGCCCGGCGGAAGCGCGGCAGGCCGAGCAGCAGGAACAGCAGGCTGCCGGCGAAGGCCGTCGCGGCGGCGGTCAGCAGGTAGGGGGTGAAGCTGCCCGAGCCGGCCAGCACCGCGGCGATCAGGACGTTGCCGAGCGCCATGGCCGCGCCGACCGCAGCGGTCAGCAGGCCGAGCACCGTCCCGAAGACCGCGATCCCGAAATAGCGCCCGACCAGATAGGGCATGACGTCTCCCTCGCCGCCGAAGGACAGCCCGATCAGGCTGATCGCGACGAGGACCGGCAGCGCCGAATCGTAGGGCGAGGCGAGCAGCAGCAGGCCGACCACGGGCAGGGCGAAGCTGACCGCCGCGACCAGGTGCGACGGCAGCCGGTCGAGCGCGATGCCCGAGAAGACCCGGCCGAGGATCGAGGCGATGGCGAAGGCCGAGACCATCGAGGCGGCGGTCGCGTCGGACAGGCCCTGGTCGAGCACCACCAGCTTGAGTTGCGAGGCGGCGAGCGAGAACGGCAGGTTGGCCAGGAACAGGGCGACGAACATGATCCAGAACACGGGCATGGTGAGGATCGCCCGATAGTCGCCGGGCGAGCGCCGGGCCGCCGCCGGCCCGGCCTGGGCATAGCGGGCCGCGTCGCGCGATCCCAGCAGGGCGAAGGTCGCCACAGCGCAGAGCGCGCAGATCACGGCGACGGTCACGTAGCCCGCGCGCCAGCCGTGGCTCGCGACGAAGGCTGACATCAACGGGCTGAGCAGGGCGCCCATCAGCGGCGGGGCGCTGCCGGTCACGCCGAGGGCGAGTCCGCGGTGGACCTTGAAGGCGGCGGCGACCACGCGCGAATAGACCGTCGCCGTGGTCGTCGAGCAGATCAGGGTCTGGGCGATGTAGATCGCCAGGTAGAGCCCGATGCTGCCGTTCATCCCGGCGATGGCCAGCAGGAACAGCGGATAGCTGAAGGCGCCGACCGCGGCGACGCGGCGCACGCCGTAGAGGTCGGTCAGCCGCCCGGCGATCGGGATCGAGACCATCACCGCCATCTGCACCAGGCCGAGCATGGCCCATTGCGAGCGGCTCCAGCCGAATTCCTCGATCAGGTAGGGCGCGAAGATCGAGAGGATATAGGTGTTGAGCGACAAGGCCGAGCCCATGCCGAGCGAGGCGGCCAGCAGCGGGCGCCAATGCCGCCGGAACTCGCCCGGACCTTGCTCCGGTTCTCGCGCCGCCCTCTGCTCTGGCCCCTGCTCTGGCCCACGCTCCGTCTTACGCTCCACCTTGCGCCCGGCTTCCAGCCCCTCGTGCCCAGCCAGCCCGTCGCCACCCATGACCTCTCCCGCGTTTCGTTTGCCCCGGTTATCTTTGCCGGACCGGCGGGCGACAAGCGGTTTTCTTGACTTTTTGCGCCCCTGTCCCTAGCTGCCGGTCTTTCCCAGCCGTTCCAGCTTACCGGCCAGCACCCACTGGAGTTCCTATGGCGCGCGTTACCGTTGAAGATTGCGTCGACAAGATCCCGAATCGCTTCGACCTCGTCCTGCTCGCCGCGCAGCGCGCGCGCGAGATTTCGGGCGGCGCCGAGCTCACCGTCGACCGCGATCGCGACAAAAACCCCGTGGTCGCCCTGCGCGAGATCGCGGACGAGACCGTGCGCCCGGCCAACCTCAAGGAGACCCTGGTCACGTCGCTTCAGCGCGTCCTGCCCGAGGACGACGACGAGATCGACGAGATCGGCTCGCTCAGCCAGTCGGCCGAGGCTCTGCGGATCACCGCCGCGGCCCCCGTGCGCAACACCTCGCTCGGCGGCGACTACGACGGCTGACCGCCGCGGAGCATTACGCCAATCTGAAGAGCCCGCGCGCCGCAAGGCCTGCGGGCTTTTTCGTGGGCGCGGGCTAGCCGCTCGCCGCGTCGCGTCTCAGCGACATGCCGGATTGGCCGTGCCGGGCATGGCGAGGAAGGTGATGCTCGCAGGCTCCAGCGTCACCGCGCCCGCCGGCGAGCGGTCGGGGCGGATTTCCGGAAGCCGGTCGCCATTGAGGGCGAGCGGCCTGCCGTTCAGCTTGACCGATCCGCCCTGGAGGCTGTCGCCGGTCAGGGCATAGCGCTCCACCGCCGCCGGCAGCGATAGGCTGGCCGCGCGGCTGCGGTCGAGGTTGAGCGCGACGAGGGCGACACCGCCCGGCCGATCGCGGAGGCAATGGGCATAGATATGCAGGTTCGGCTGTGGAGCCGGACTGGCGTCGAGCACTACGGTCCCCATCAGGCGCCGCCACAGCACTGCGGCCCAATAGTTCGGCCGGGGGGTCATGGTCGCCCCGTCGATCAGGCCATAGTCGCTCGCCGCCAGGGTGTTGTGGAAGACCGCTGCGACGCCCTGCCTGGCTAGCCGGCCCAACTGGTCGACGTAGCGGAAGCTGTCGAGGAAGCTGGCGGCCCACCTGTCGCCGCCGCAGGAGGCCTGGGCCGTCTCGTTCAGCCAGATCGGCGTGCCGGGTGCATAGCGATCGCGCAGCTTCCTGTAGAAGGCGAGCGCCGCGTCCGTGCGGCCCAGCCACTCCTCGTCCAGTGCCTGGTCGGGCGTGGTGCCGCCGTTCGGCATCATCTTCGCGCAGCGTTCGGAGCGCGCGCCGTAGAAATGGTAGGAGAATATGTCGAACTGCGGGTGCGGCTGCGCGCTCAGCATGGCTTCTGTCGCGATGTTCTGTCCGGGAAAGGGCAAGGCGCTGTCGCCTTTCTCCTCACCGCTCGAGCCTGGGCCGACGATCTTGAGGCCGGGCGCCTCGCGGCGCGCGAAGGCGCGGAACGTGGCGCTGTCCCGGGCGAAGCGCGCCGCGTCGTAGCCCGGGGTCAGCCCTGAGATGCCGCCCAGGTTGGGCTCGTTGATCAGCTCGGCGGCATGGATGCGGCCGCCGAGCGCCCGGGTGTAGCGCAGCAGCTTGCGCGCTTCGTCGGGCTGCCACGCGCCGGTCGCGTCGCGCGCGCCATCGCTCACCGAGAAGGAGGTGACGATCTGCCCGTCAACCGCCTTGGCGAAAGCGACCAGGCCTGCCCATTGCGGGCGGGTCAGCACGTTCTGGAAGCCCTTCGGCGGCTTAGCCAGGGGCGGCAGGGCGTCGTCCTGGAAGAACAGGGCGTTGGCCCAGGACCCGCTGACGCGGATATAGGCGGGGCCGAGCGCGCGAGCCAGGTTGCGCAGCCGCGGCTGGACCAGGTTCGCGGGCGGGCGCTGGCTGAACAGGTTGGCGGCGAGCGCCAGGCCGCCGCTTGCCTCGGTATTTTCGGGCTCGTTGCGCGCGCCAGGCGACGGATATGGCGCCCAGAAGCGCCCGCCGACGATCTCGGCCATTTCGATGTTGTAGGACTGGAAGCGGGGATCGACCTGCGCGACCCGCGGCATCCGCCCTACCTCCAGACGGTCGCCTGCCGCAGCGCCCGCCGTCGTGGCCAGGCCCGCTGACAGGGCCAGCATCGCCATGCTCGTCAGGCTGCGCTTCGCCATCGGCTTCCTCTCTTCCCAGCTAATCGATTCATCTGGCCAATGTGAGAATATTGGTCAAGCCAGATAGTGTGAAAGAGCGAAAGTCAGGGCATGCTGACAAGTGCGATCAGACCACTCTGCCGCTAGGTTTCCGTCCAATCTCGCGGACGGAGCATGACGGATTGCTCTGTGGCGCCATGGGCGCCCCGCCTACCAGCGCCTCCTTGCTCCGTGACCGCTATTCCCCGGCCGGCGGATATTCCCGGCAGGTGTGGAGGACGCCGGCGATCTCGACCGTGTCCTCGTCGGCGCGATAGACCAGGGTGTAGTTGGGATGGACCAGGGCCTCGCGGGTGCCCGCGATCCGGCCGGTCGGGAAGAGATAGGGGTGGTCGGCCAGGCTTTCGGCGCAGGCCTGGATGCGGTCGGTGAGGTCGCGGGCGAAGGCCGCATCCTGGACGACCGCATAGGCGGTGATCTCGCGCAGGTCGGCCTGGGCCGCGGCGCGCCAGACGAGGCGGAGGGTCATTGTCCCGCTTTCCCGGCGATGATGCGGCGCATCTCCGCCATGACCCCGTCGTGCGGCAGGACCGGGCGGAGGTCCGCCAGGGCGGCCTTCACCTTGGCCCGGAACCAGCGGCCATGGGCGTCCGCGTCCTCGATGGTCGCGAACTCGGAGACGAGCGGCGAGAGCTTGTTCATGCGGCGAGGATAGGCGTCTCGCCCGCGGGCTTGAAGCCCTCGCCCGCCGAGATGCCTCGGTTACGGATGCACTTGCGTGTTGGCCCGCTGCAGCCGGCGCCGCCTCCAAACCAGTAACGCCGGTCAGGCTCCCTGCGGCGCGGCGTCGCCCGAGTAGCGCTTGCCCGCGCGGGGGATCGCCGAGCCCTTGACCGCAGCGGGGCGGGCCGTGCCGGCGGGGGCGTCGGGGCGGTCGATCTTGCCGGTTTCGAGCAGCTCCTTGATCTCGTCGCCCGAGAGCGTCTCGTATTTGAGTAGGGCCTGGGCCAGCAGGTGGAGCTTGTCCTCCTCGTTCTTGAGGATGTCGACCGCGCGCTGGTGGGCGGTGTCGACCAGCAGGCGGATCTCGCTGTCGATCACCTTGTTGGTCTCGTCCGAGGCGAACAGCCGCTGGCTGCCGCCGTAGCCGAGGTAGCCTTCCTGCTGGTCCTCGTACTGGAGCGGGCCGAGCTTGTCCGACATGCCCCACTTGGTGACCATGTTGCGGGCGAGGCCCGTGGCGTACTGGATGTCCGACGAGGCGCCGCTGGAGACCTTGTCGTAGCCGAAGATGATCTCCTCGGCGACGCGGCCGCCCATCGAGACCGAGAGGTTCGCCAGCATCTTGTCGCGGTGGTAGGAGTAGGAATCGCGCTCCGGCAGGCGCATGACCATGCCCAGCGCGCGGCCGCGCGGGATGATCGTCGCCTTGTGGATCGGGTCGGAGGCCGGCTCGTTGACCGAGACGATCGCGTGGCCCGCCTCGTGATAGGCGGTCATCTTCTTCTCGTCCTCGGTCATCACCATCGAGCGGCGCTCGGCGCCCATCATCACCTTGTCCTTGGCGTCCTCGAACTCCTGCATGGCGACGAGGCGCTTATTGCGGCGCGCGGCGAGCAGGGCGGCCTCGTTGACCAGGTTGGCGAGATCGGCGCCCGAGAAGCCCGGCGTGCCGCGCGCGATCGTACGCGGGTTGACGTCGGGCGCCAGCGGCACCTTGCGCATGTGGACGGCGAGGATCTTCTCGCGCCCCTCGATGTCGGGCACGGGCACGACGACCTGGCGGTCGAAGCGGCCCGGACGCAGCAGCGCGGGGTCGAGCACGTCGGGGCGGTTGGTCGCCGCGATGATGATGATGCCCTCGTTGGCCTCGAAGCCGTCCATCTCGACGAGGAGCTGGTTCAGGGTCTGCTCGCGCTCGTCGTTGGAGTTGCCGAGGCCGTGGCCGCGATGGCGGCCGACCGCGTCGATCTCGTCGATGAAGACGATGCAGGGCGCGTTCTTCTTGGCCTGCTCGAACATGTCGCGCACGCGGCTGGCGCCGACGCCGACGAACATCTCGACGAAGTCGGAGCCGGAGATGGTGAAGAACGGCACGCCCGCCTCGCCGGCGATGGCGCGGGCGAGCAGGGTCTTGCCGGTGCCGGGCGAGCCGACCAGCAGCGCGCCCTTGGGAATCTGGCCGCCCAATTTGGAGAAGCGGCCGGGATCGCGCAGGAACTCGACGATCTCCTCCAGTTCCTCGCGCGCCTCGTCGATGCCGGCGACGTCGGCGAAGGTGACGCGGCCCTGGCGCTCGGTCAGCATCTTGGCCTTGGACTTGCCGAAGCCCATCGCGCCCGATCCGCCGCCCTTCTGCATCTGCCGCAGGGCGAAGAAGGCAACGCCCAGGATCAGCATGAAGGGCAGGGCCTGGACCAGGATGTAGAGCAGCAGGTTGGGCTCGTCCGCCGCCTTGCCCTGGTACTTCACGCCGTTGTCGGCGAGGAGCTGGGGCAGGGTGGTGTCGTTGGGGACGGGGACGGTGGAGAAGGCGTCGCCGTTCTTGTAGTGGCCGGTGACTTTCTCGGTCCCGACCTGGGCGTCGCGGATGCTGCCCTCGGCGACCTTGGCGCGGAAGTCGGAATAGGAGATCTGGGTGGCCCCGGCGTCGCTCCGCGCGCTGAACATCGAGACGACCACGAACAGGGCGAGGAAAATCCCGCCCCAGATCATCAGGCCCTTCATCCACGGATTGCCTTGCGGCTGATCGTCGTTCATTCGCGCGAAACCGTCCTTTCGCGGGCCAATGTAGGCGCGAACCCCTGAATGGCAAGCTAACGGAACCGATCGGAGAAATCGGCTCGGCGCATCGCCCGCCCGCACGGTCCGGGCTGGCGGGAGGCCCCCTAAGGGGCAATACGGATTTTTCCGGAACGCACCGGCTCGGCAAGCGTTGAATCTCCCGCCTCCGCCAGATAGGCTTTGGCGCGGAGTTGCTCCGGATGCTGGAAAAAGGAACCTTTGCATGAAAAAGGCTATGTTCGCCGCGGTTTCGGCCGTGACCGCCCTGGGTGTCGCGCTCGCCGCGGTCCCGGTTTCGGCGCAATACCGCGATCGCGACCGGCACGACCGGCGCTGGGATCGCGGGAACGACCGCCACCAGAACAACCGCCAGGATCGCCGCTGGCGCACCTGGGGCGGCCAGTACGGCTACAACGGCTATCGCGGCAACTGGCGGTCGGGCCAGCGCTATGCCAACTGGCGCAATTCGCGGTACTACATCAACGACTACCGCAGCTACGGCCTGCCGGCCCCGCGCCCCGGCTATCGCTATTACCGCGACAGCAGCGGCGACATCGTGATGGCGGCGATCGCCACGGGCATCATCGCCTCGATCCTGTCCGACCGCTACTGATCCCGGCCGGCGATACGAACGACAGGGCGGCCCTCGGGTCGCCCTGTTTCGTTTGGGGCGCTCAGTCCTTGACCAGCTCGTAGTCGCCGGCCGCGTCGACCCGCGCGGTCCAGCCGGGATAGACGACGATCGTGGTGAAGGTCTCCTCGACGATCGCCGGGCCGGGCACGGTGCTGCCGGGGGCGAGATCGGCGCCGAGGAACACCGGGGTCTCGGCGAAGCCTCGGCCGAGATTGGCGCGGCGGTACTTGGCGGCGCGCGGCGCGGCGGTGGCCGCAGCGCGCGAGGTCGCCGCCGAGGGCGAGGGCGTGGCGAAGCGGCTGACCAGGCGGACGCCCGTGACCTCGGGCAGCTCATGCTCGCGGATGTGGTTGTATTCGGCCATGTGCCGCTCGTTGAACAGGGCGATGGCGCGCTCGCCCAGGCCCTCGTCGGCGAAGGCAAGGTCGTGCAGCCGTCCATCCGCCCCGCTCACCTCGAAGGTCAGGGCGAAGGTCTGGCCGGGATAGCGCATGTTGAGCTGGTAGCTCGCGTTCACCTTGTCGGCGGGGAAGCCGGCGGCGGTGAAGTAGCGCTCGGCCCGCTCGGCCAGCTCGGTCCACAGCCGCTTCATCCGCGGCAGGTCGAGCGCCGTGGCGGGGGCGAAGTAGGAGCGCTCCTCGTCGATCGTCGGATCGGCGACGAGCGTGCCCAGCGCCGAGAAGGTCGGCGAGGCCTTGGGCACCAGGACCTTGACGATGCCCAGGTCCTCGGCCTGGATCGCGGCGAAGGCCGGGCCGTTGCCGCCATAGGCGAGCATGACCAGTTCCTTGGGGTCGATGCCCTTGCCCGCCGTGGTCCGGCGCACGCCCTGGCTCATGTTGGCGTTGACCACGCGCCAGGAATCGAAGGCGGCGGTCTCGGCGTCGGTGTCCATCTCGCGGCCGATCGCGGCGAAGGCCTCCTCAACGCCCGCGCGCGATAGGCGGAACGAGCCGCCGGCGAAGCCCTCGTCGGTCGAGAGGATGCCGAGCATGACCAGCGCGTCGGTCACGGTCGGCTCGGTGCCGCCGCGGCCGTAGCAGATCGGGCCGGGCTCCGAGCCGGCCGACTTCGGCCCGACCTGGAGCTGGCCGCCGCTGACGTGGCAGATCGAGCCGCCGCCCGCGCCCAGCGTCTCCACCTTCACCATCGGCACGCCGATCAGGTAGCGGTGGTGCATGTTCCAGCCCGCCTCGGCCGGGGCCTGGCCGTTCAGCACCAGGCTCATGTCGTAGGAGGTGCCGCCCATGTCGACGCAGAGCAGGTCCGGATGGCCCTTGGCGCTTCCCGCATGGGCCGAGCCGACCACGCCGCCCGCCGGGCCCGAGGCGAGCACGCGGATCGGCGTGCCGGCGATGTAGTCGCGGGTCATCACCCCGCCCGAGGCCTGCATGACCATGAGCTGGTTCCTATAGCCGCCGTCGTGGAGCCGACGGACCAGCTTCTCCAGATATTCGGTCACGCGCGGGCCGACATAGGCATCGACGATCGTGGTGCTGGTGCGGTCGTACTCGGGCGCGCGGGGCAGGACCTCGTGGCTGACCGAGATATGGGCGTTCTGGAGTTCCTGTGCGACGATCTCCTTGGCGCGCTTCTCGTGCGCCGGGTTGACGAAGGAGAACAGGAACGAGATCGCCACGGCCTCCACGCCCTGCTTGCGCAGCTTGCGGCAGGCCTCGCGCAGGGCCTCCTCGTCGAGCGGCTTGTGGACCTGGCCGTCATGCAGCACGCGCTCCGGCACGGTCAGGCGGCGGCGGCGCGGGGTGATCTGCTTGGGCGGCGCGAGCCGGACGTCCCAGATGTCCTCCTTGAAGCCGCGGCGGTACTCGATCTCGTCGCGGAAGCCCTCGGTGGTGATGAGGCCCGTGACCGCGCCGTTCATCTCGATCAGGGTGTTGTCGGCCACGGTCGTCCCGTGGACGATGGCGTCGCACCGGCCGAGGAACTCGGCCAGCGAGAGGCCCTCCTTCTCGGCGAGCTTGCCCAGCCCCTCCATGACGCCGAGCGAGCGGTCTTCCGGGGTGGAGAGGTTCTTGTGGAGGATCACCTCCTCGCCCTTCAGAAGCGCGAAGTCGGTGAAGGTGCCGCCGATGTCGATCCCAACGCGATAGGTCATTTCCGTCCTTACCCCTCCAATCCTCCCCGGGACGAGGAGGTGGCAGCCCGCAGGGCTGACGGAGGGGGCTGTCGGCGCAATGCCGGCTCGATCCGGAGAGCCCCCTCCACCGCCTGCGGCGGTCCTCCTCCCCGTATCGGGGAGGATCTTCGTTCCACTATTCCGCCGCTTCCATCTCGGCGGCCATCCGTTCGCGCAGCGCCGCGGTCGCCGCCACGTCCACCGCCAGGTCGTAGTCCTCCAGGCTGCCGGTCAGGACCACACCGTCCTTGTCGCGCGCTGCGGCCAGGCTGACGTATTCGTCGAGCACGTCCTCCTTCACCGCCTCGGGATCGCGCCCCAGCGGCCGGCCGAAGCCCGCGCCGCCGCCGTGCTGGTAGGCGATCACCGCGCCCGCCGGCAGCAGCGCCTGGGCGGTGTGCTCGATCTTGCGCTCGTTCTCGGAGCCGACCTCGAAATGGTTCGAATAGGGGATCGCGTCGTCCCCGCCGCACATCCCGCGCAAGGGGTGGTCGGCCGAGACCATCCAGGCCATCGCCGTCGTCGGCCCCAGCACCTGCTTGACGTTGAGGCTGCCCGGCGCGCCGCGCCACTGGCCCGCGCCGCCGCCGTCGGTGGTCATCTCGCGGCTGATGTTGAGGATGGGAAAGCGGCTTTCCGCGTCCTCCGCCTCGGACAGGATCAGGCCGCCGAGCGCATTGGGGCAGGAGCCCCAGCCGTCGAGGCCCTGGACCGCGCTGGTGTCCATCGAGCGGCAGTCGACCCCCTGGTCCATCCACATGCCCGCCTCGGTGAAGCCGATCACCGCGTTGGGCATCCCGATCTTGTAGAGCTGCGGCTGGGCGCGCTCGGGCGCGACGTTCGACAGGGCGAGGCAGACCGCCTCGGTGATCTCGCAGGCCGGGTGGAACGAGCCGAGCGCTGCCGGCTTGTTCGGCGGCGGCTGGGCGATGCAGCCTTCGGGAATGACGATGTCGACCGCGTTGAAATAGCCTTCGTTCTTGACGATCGTCGGGTCCATCGCCGCGACGACCTGGCACATCACGTAGGACCGCGAGTTGGCGAAGGTGTTCCACACGCCGACCAGCTCGGGCCGGTCGTCGGTGCCGGTGAGGTCGACGGTGAGCTGGTCGCCGCGGATCGTGCAGGTGACGTGGACCTTGATGTCCTTGGTCCCGGCGGTGTCGTGGTCGATCAGGACGGTCGCCTCGTAGGTGCCGTCGGGCCACTTCGCCACTTCCTCGCGCACGCGGTGCTCGGTGTGCTCGATTGAGTGGTTGATCGCCGCCTTGATCGTCTCCTTGCCCCACTTGCGGACCAGGTCCTCCAGCATCCGCACCGCGAACTGGACCCCGCCGATCATCGCCGCGATGTCGCCCGCGAAGGTCGCGAAGCGGTTGTTGCGCACGACCATGTCGAACACGTCGTTGCGCCGCTCGCCCCGGTGGACCAGCTTGAGGCAGGGCAGGATCAGCCCCTCGGTGAAGATGTCGGTGGCCTCCAGGGTGAAGCCGCCGGGGTCCTTGCCGCCGGTGTCGCCCTGGTGCGCCTGGAGCGTCTGGATGCAGATCAGCTCGCCGTCGTCGGCATAGACCGGGCCATAGACGCAGTAGTCCGGCAGGTGCCCGCCGCCGTGATCGGGATCGTTGCCGACGAAGACGTCGCCCGGTCCCCAGTCGTAGCGCTCCTGGTTCATCAGGCCCCAGCGGGTCTCCATCTGGTTGACGAAGGTCAGGTGGGGCGTGCCGACCGCGCCCATCGCCAGGCGGCCGTGGGCATCGACGATCGCGGCGTTGCGCTCGTTCGAGCTGTTGATGATCGGCGAGGAGGCGGCGCGGCCGAGGAAGGTCGCGCTCTCGAAGCAGACGGTCTCGAAGGCGCCGCGGATGATATCGGCGGTGACGGAATCGATTTGCGCCGTGGTCGGCAGCGGATCACGCCGCGCGGCGAGCTTGCGGTTGAGTTCGAAGGACATCTCGGGCCATCCTCTGCTCGTGGCCCGGCGCTTGGAAGGCCGGCCAGAATTGAGCGATGACTAGGAAGGGCGGGCGCGGTTCTCTCGACAGACCGCGCGGCCCTTCATGCAGTTGACGAAGGAGAACGGCGACGTGCGACAGGGCCACCCGGTTTACGCGCAGATGGGCCCGACCATCTTCGAGCACATGTCGGGACTGGCCCGGGAGCTCGGTGCGATCAACCTCGGCCAGGGCTTTCCCGACGAGCAGGGGCCGCCCGAGCTGCTGGAGGCGGCGGCGCGCGCCTTGCGCGAAAAGTCGAACCAGTATCCGCCGAGCCCCGGCCTGCCCGAGCTGCGCGACGCGATCGCCGCGTTCTATGCCGCGCGGCAGGGCCTGAGCTTGGCGCGCGAGCAGGTGATCGTCACCTCCGGCGCGACCGAGGCGCTCGCCGCCGCGGTCCTCGCCCTGGTCGAGCCGGACGACGAGGTGATCCTGTTCGAGCCCGCCTACGACGCCTATGCTCCGCTGGTCCGCCGCGCGGGCGGGGTTCCGGTGCTCGTCCCCCTGCGCGCGCCGGACTGGCGCTATCGCCGCGAGGACATCGCGCGGGCGATCACGGCGCGGACCCGGACGATCATGCTCAACGATCCGCTCAATCCGCTCGGCAGCGTGGCGAGCGAGGCCGAGCTGGCCATGCTCGCCGAGGTCTGCATGGCCCACGACCTGGTCGCGATCTGCGACGAGGTCTGGGAGGACGTGCGCTTCGATGGCCGCCCGCACCGCTCGCTGCTCAGCCTGCCGGGCATGGCAGTTCGCGCGGTCAAGGTCGGCTCGGCGGGCAAGATCTTCGGCCTGACCGGCTGGAAGATCGGCTGGGTCTGCGCCTCGGCGGAGCTGGCCCGGTTGGTCGGGCGGGCGCACCAGTTCCTGACCTTCACCACCCCGCCCGCGCTGCAATGGGCCGTGGCCGAGGGGCTCGTCCAGCCGCCCGGGCGGTTCGCCGCCCGCAACGCCGCCTGGGCCGCCTCGCGCGCGCGGCTGGCGGCGGGGCTGGCGGGAGCGGGTTTCGCGGTCCTGCCCAATGCCGCGACCTGGTTCCTCTGCGTCGACCTCGCCGCCTCGGGCATCGCCCTCGGCGACCGCGACTTCGCCGAGCGCGCGGTGCGCGAGGCGGGGGTCGCCTCGATCCCCGTCTCGGCGCTGTTCGAGGGCGCCGGGGCGCCGACGGGCATCGTCCGGTTCTGCTTCACCAAGCCCGACGCCCAGCTCGACGAGGCCGTGGCCCGGCTCGCGTCGTTCCGGGACAAACTCGGATAACTGCGTGATCCCGCTTGCGTCGGGCGCGATCCGTTGCAATGCATTTGCCCATGGCTGAAGCTGCCCCGAGGATCGATGCGCGGATGGTCCGCACCCAGCAGGCGCTGCGCACGGCCTTCCTGACCCTGATCGAGCGCAAGTCGCTCGACGACATCTCGATCCGCGACATCGTCGCCGAGGCGGGGATCGGCTACCCCACCTACTTCCGCCACTATTCCTCCAAGAGCGAGCTGCTCGAGGCCGTGGTCGCGGATGAGATTCACGAGCTGATCGGTTTCACCCTGCCCGCGCTCAAGCCGGGCGACACCTTCCCCAGCAGCCTCGCGCTGTTCCACCACGTCGACGAGCACCGCGCCCTGTGGTCGGCCCTGCTCACCGGCGGCGCGGCGGGCACGATCCGCGAGGAGTTCGCCAAGGCCGCGCGCGAGCTGAGCGGCAAGAAGATCGGCCTGGAGAACTGGCTCCCGGCCGAGCTCGGCGTGCTCTACGGCGTTTCCGGCACGGTCGAGATCATCACTTGGTGGCTGCGCCAGGACCCGCCCTTCCCGATCGAGCAGATCGCCCGCATCCACGACCGCTTGGTCCTGACCCCGACCGTCGCCAATGCGACGATCAACGACTAGCGCCCAAGCACCACGTCTATCCCGGCCAAGATCAGCTCCAGGTGGCGCCTGGAGACCTTGCCGACGCGTTCGACGAACTGGTCCCGGTCGATCGCCGTCAACAGCGAGACGTTGGCGACCGAGTCCTTGTCCAGCCCCGTCGCGGTCTTGCCCAACAGCACGTTGCCCGGCGCGCCGGCCCACTTGAGATTGCTGGTCAGGGGCACGCACAGCACCGTGCCGATCCGGCTGTCGTTGAAGGCGTCGCACTGGACCACCACGACCGGCCGGCGATAACCTGGAGCCGAGCCGATGGGATCACCAAGATCGACCCAGAACACTTCGGCCTGCGCGATCATCCCGGCGCGATCACCATTCGGTATGGCGGAAAGCGCGCCGTGCCGCTTCGGCCGCGAAGGCGTCGTCCGCCTCCCCGACCGCGTCGATCACGTCGTTGACCGCCTTGGTGACGCGATCGGGCAGGTGATGGCCGACGAATTCGCCCAGGGCCCGCGCATAGACCTCGCTGCGCGATAGGCCGAGCCGCTTGGCCAGCAGGTCCGCGTCGACGAAGATCGGATCGGGGATCGAGACGGCGACTTTCATACCCACAGTATGACAACCGGGCCGGCCGAGGTCAAGCTACCGCGACAGCAGGAAGATCGCGTGCTCGGCGCGCAGGTTGGCGGCGGTCGAGCCGATCTCGCGGTCTCCGCCGAGGAACCAGGCCTGCTCCACCCGCGCGCCCTTCTCGGCGGCGAGGGAGCGGAAGTCGGTCACGGTCATGTGGTGGATGTTGGGCGTCGCGTACCAGGCGATCGGCAGCAGCCGCGTCACCGGCATCCGCCCGTCCCACAGCAGGCTCAGCCGCACCCGCCAGTGGGCGAAGTTGGGGAAGCTGACGAAGGCGCGGCGGCCGATGCGGAGCAGCTCGTCGAGCACCTTGTCGGGCCGGTGCGTGGTCTGGAGCGTCTGGCTGAGGATCGCGTAGTCGACGCAGTCGTCGGGATAGAAGGCGAGGTCCTTGTCGGCGTCGCCCTGGATTACCGAGAGCCCCTTGGCGACGCATTCGGCGACGTTGTGGGCGTCGATCTCCATGCCCCGCGCGTCGCAGCCCTGGCGGTCGCGCAGGGCCGCGAGCAGGGTCCCGTCGCCGCAGCCGACGTCGAGCACGCGGCTGCCCGGCGCGACATGGCCGGCGATGATCGCGAGGTCGGGGCGCAGCGGACCGCTCATAGGTAGATGCCCGGATCGTCGCGCACCATGACCCGCTCGGGATGCGGATAGACGTTCCAGCCGTTCCGCGCATAGAGCGGCTGGGCGTCGAGCGTGAACAGCAGCCAGCGCCGCAGCCCCTGGAGTCGCGGATGGGCCTGGAGGTGCGCGAGCATGGCCGAGGCGAGGCCCCGGCCGCGGTGCGCGTCGAGCACGTAGACATCGGTCAGGTAGGCAGTCGTCGCGAAGTCGCTGATCGTGCGGACCATGCCGACCTGCCGCCCCTCGTGCAGCACGGCGACGCAGAACGAGCCGGCGATCGCCGCCACGACGGTCTCGGCGGGGATGCCTTTGGCCCAGTAGCTCTCCGTGAGGAAGGCATGGGCAGCCGCCGCGTCGATCTCGGCCTGGTCTTCGGTCAGGCGATAGCCGGGGGGGAGCGCGCTCATTGCCCGAGGAACCCCGCCACCACGCGATCGAGCGCGGGCACGTCGAGCAGGAAGGAATCGTGGCCGAAGGGCGCGGACAGCTCGACGAAGGAGACCGGCGCGCCGGCCGCGCTCAGGGCGTGGACCAGACGGCGCGAGACCGCGGTGGGATAGAGCCAGTCGCTGTCGAAGCTGACCACGCAGAACCGCGCGGGCGAGCCGGCGAAGGAATCGGCGAGGCGCCCCTGGTGCTCCTCGGCAAGGTCGAAATAGCTCATCGCCCGGGTGATGTAGAGATAGGAGTTGGCGTCGAACCGCTCGGTGAAGGAGAGGCCCTGATGCCGCAGGTAGCTCTCCACCTGGAAGTCGGCGTCGAAGCCGAAGCTCTTGGCGGTGCGGTCCTGAAGGCGGCGGCCGAACTTCTCGGTCAGGCTGGTCTCCGACAGGTAGGTTATGTGCGCCGCCATCCGCGCCACGGCGAGGCCGGCGTCGGGCGCCTTGCCGGTGCCGTAGTAGGCACCGCCCTGCCAGTCGGGATCGGCCATGATCGCCTGCCGCCCGACCTCCTGGAAGGCGATGTTCTGCGCGCCCATCGCCCCGGTCGCGGCGATGACCAGGACCCGCGCTGCCCGCTCGGGCCAGGACGAGGCCAGGCTCAGCGCCTGCATCCCGCCCATCGAGCCCCCGGCGATCGTGTGCAGCCGTTCGATCCCCAGTGCGTCGAGCAGGGCGACCTGGGCGCGGACCATGTCGCGGATGGTGATGACCGGGAAGCGCATCCCGTAGGGCTGCCCGTCGGGCGCGAGGCTCGACGGGCCGGTCGAGCCCATGCAGCCGCCGAGCACGTTGGCGCAGATCACGAAGAAGCGACTCGTGTCGATCGGCTTGCCCGGGCCGACCATCCGGTCCCACCAGCCGGGCCGGCCGGTGCGCGGGTTGGTGCTGGCGACGTGCTGGTCGCCGGTCGTCGCGTGGCAGATCAGGACCGCGTTGCCCCGGTCGGCGGCGAGCGTGCCGTAGGTCTCGTAGGCGACCTTGACGTCGCGCAGCGTCTGGCCGCCGTCGAGCGCGAGCTCGGGCAGGGTCAGCACGTCGTTGGCGGTGATGATCGAGGCGGTCGCCATGATGGCGCCGGGCTTGCCGGGAAAAGGCGCGGACTGTCAATGCGAAGCCTTTGGGGAGAGCCTTTTGCAAGCACCTGTGCAGGTGGCGGACATCATCACGACTTCGTCGCCCCGGACTTGATCCGGGGCCCCGCTGCTTCATGCGCGACGTTCGAAGAGGAAGCGGGCCCCCGGATCAGGTCCGGGGTGACGGGGGCGGGGCCGCAATTCAAACCGGGACGCTGCCCCGCCGCCTTGCGGCTTGTCCTTTCCGCAATCCTGCGTAAAGCCGCCGGGCATGACAGGTCCGCGCCCCAAACCCTGGATCGACGCGATCCACGCCTATGTTCCCGGCAAGTCGGCGGGGGCGGACGGCCGCCCGCTGGTCAAGCTCTCGGCCAACGAGAACCCGCTCGGCACCAGCCCGGCGGCCCTGCTGGCGCGCGAGCATGCGGTCGTGCCCTCGCTCTATCCCGATCCCGACAGCACCGCCCTGCGCAAGGCGCTCGGCGCGCTGCACGGGCTCGATCCGGCGCGGATCGTCTGCGGCACCGGCTCGGGCGAGCTGCTGGCGATCGCCGCCGGGGCCTTCGCCGGGCCGGGCGATGAGGTGCTCTACGTCCGCTACGGCTTCTCGCTCTACGACATCGTCGCGCGGCGCTGCGGGGCGACGCCGGTGGTCGCGCCGGACGCGGACTACGGCACCGACGTCGACGCCCTGCTGGCCCTGGTGACGGAGCGGACCCGGGTGGTCTTCCTCGCCAACCCGAACAACCCGACCGGCGCCTTCCTGCCGGGCGGTGAGGTCGCGCGGCTCCATGCCGCCCTGCCCGGGGACGTGCTGCTGGTGATCGACCAGGCCTATGCCGAATATGTCGCGCCGGAAGACGACGACGGCGGCCTGGCCCTGGCGACGCGCGCGGCCAACGTCCTCGTCACCCGCACCTTCTCCAAGGCCTATGGCCTCGCCGGCGAGCGCGTCGGCTGGGGCACCGCCGCGCCCGCGATCATCGAGACGATGAACCGCATCCGCGGGCCGTTCCCGCTGTCGAACTCGGCCCAGGCGGCGACGCTCGCCGCGGTCGAGCACCAGGAGTTCGTCGAGCATTCGCGCCGCCACAACGCGGCCGAGCGCGCCCGCTTCGCCGCGGCGCTGGGCGGCCTCGCCAACCACGGCATCCGCGCCCTGCCGAGCGAGGCGAACTTCATCCTCGTCCTGTTCGAGGGCGCGCTGACCGGCGAGGCGGCCTACAACGGCCTGGCCGAGCGCGGCTACATCGTCCGCTGGCTGCCGGGCCAGGGCCTGCCGCAGGCCCTGCGGATCACGATCGGCACGGCCGAGCAGATGGACGAGATCGCCGCGGCCCTGCGCGACATGGCTCAAGCACAGGGCCGGGGCGGCGAAGTGAGGCCGGATAAAGTGAGCTTGGGCGGATGACCTTCCAGCGGATCGCGATCATCGGCCTCGGCCTGCTCGGCGGCTCGATCGGGCTGGCCGTGAAGGAATACCTGCCCGGGGCGCGGACCACGGGCTACGACCTCGACCCCGCGAACCGCAGGCGCGCCGCCGAGCGCGCCCTCACCGACCGGGTCTGCGAGACCGCCGCCGAGGCGGTGCGCGAGGCCGACCTGGTGATCTTCTGCGTGCCTCCCGGGGCGATGGGCGCGGCCGCGCGCGAGATCGCCGGGGCCGTGCCCGCCGATGCGGTGATCAGCGATGTCGGCTCGTGCAAGCAGTCGATCGCCGCGGCCCTGACCGAGGCCCTGCCGGACCACGCCGTGATCCCCGCGCATCCCGTCGCCGGCACGGAGAACTCCGGCCCCGACGCGGGCTTCGCCGCCCTGTTCCAGAAGCGCTGGTGCATCATCACCCCGCCGGCCGATGCCGATCCGGCGCTGGTCGCGAAGCTCTCCGCTTTCTGGGAGGCGCTCGGCGCCCGGGTCGAGCTGATGGACGCCCAGCACCACGACCTGGTGCTCGCCGTCACCAGCCACCTGCCGCACCTGATCGCCTATACCATCGTCGGCACGGCCTCCGACCTCGAGGACGTGACCCAGAGCGAGGTCATCAAGTATTCGGCCGGCGGCTTCCGCGACTTCACCCGGATCGCCGCCTCCGATCCGGTGATGTGGCGCGACGTGTTCCTGGCCAACAAGGAGGCGGTGCTGGAGATGCTCCAGCGCTTCAGCGAGGACCTCACCGCGCTCCAGCGCGCGATCCGCTGGGGCGACGGCGACGCGCTGTTCGACCTGTTCACCCGGACCCGGGCGATTCGCCGTTCGATCATCGAGCAAGGCCAGGACGACGCGCGCCCGGACTTCGGCCGCACCGACCACTGATTGCGATTATTCACGGTTCAAGGAGCGATTGCGAGAAGCCCCGCGCGATCCTTTATGGACGAACCGTATCGGTGTAGTAAAGATATTTTTCGAACCATTTCGAAAGATCAGGGATTGAGCGCGTTGATCGCCGCATGGACCCGCGCCTCGACCTCCTCGCGCGGCAGGCCCGGCGGAATCTCCTCGCCGTAGCGCAGGGTGATCGTCCCCGGCACCTTCCACCGCCGGTGATAGACCGGCCCGCTGTTGACCGCGACCGGCACGACCGGCAGACCGAGCAGCTTGTAGAGCCCGGCGAAGCCCGATTGCAGCGGCGGCCGTGCCCCGTGCGGCACCCGCGTCCCTTCGGGGAAGATCACCAGGGGGCGGCCCTGCTTCGCCCGCTCCAGCGCCGCGGCGCGCATCGCCCGCAGCGCCTTGGCGCCCTCGCCGCGCTCGACCGCGACGTTGCCGTAGCGCGCCGAGACCCGGCCCCACAGCGGAATCGGCATCAGCTCGGCCTTGGCGAAGACCGCCGGGAAGGCGAGCTGGCAGGGCAGGTCGATCGCCTCGAAGAACGATTCGTGCTTGTAGGCCAGCAGCACCGGCCGGTCGGGCGCGGCGCCCTCGGCGCGCACCCGGACGCCGGCCAGCCGCAGGCAGAGCCGATGCCAGCGCGACCAGCCGCGCACCACCGCGCGCAGGGGCCCCTCGCCGAACGGGACCATCGCCACCGCGACCAGCACCAGCGGCACCGAGCCGCCGTAGAACGCGGCGTAGAACGCCAGGCTGCGGACCACCGAAAGGATTCGCGCCATCAGAACGGCCAGAGGCTGGAGAGGCGGGCGGGGAGCAGCTTGTGGGATTGGAGGGACAAGGTCCAGAACCAGGGCTTGGGCGGCACCCCCGCCCCGACCCCCGCGACCCACCCCGCCGCGGCC
>Ga0066256_1000469_pt2 | contig 40259 bp, 39 predicted proteins | sample ThiBio_1000_biof_FD_87107 | JGI IMG/M metagenome (GOLD analysis project Ga0066256, IMG submission 87107) | Wastewater bioreactor microbial communities from Cape Town, South Africa - Thiocy_expt_1000_biof (version 2) | ecosystem: Engineered > Bioreactor > Thiocyanate-remediating >... | reverse complement strand
AGGTGATGGGCACATTCGTGCCGCGCTGCACGGCAAAGGGTTCGCGCAAGGAGGAAAGCTGGATGGTGCGGCCGGCCACCAGCGTGCGCTTGGTCACGAGGCCGACCACCTCTCCGGCGCGCTGTGCATAGCCACCGGTCAGCTTGGGGTTGGTGACCTCGACCTCCTCGATCCGGTTGGCGGTGATTTCTTCGCCCGGATAGATCGTGGAGGTCGGCACCACGGCGTAACCCATGTCCGCCGTGGCCGTGTGGATTGCGCCAGAGAAGAGAAGGACGAAAACCGTTCCGACGACATTCTTCCCGATCAGGCTGCTCTTGCGGCGAAATCTCATATTTGCCACCCTCTTTTTAAAGGACTTACTTCAGGTTCTTGCTGACGATGGAGGCCATTTCGTCGGCGGTGGTGATCACCTTGGAGTTCATTTCGTAGGCACGCTGCGCCGAGATCAGCTCGGTGATTTCACGGACGGCATCGACGTTGGAGGATTCCAGGTAATTCTGCTTCAGGTAACCGAAGCCCTGGGTGTCCGGATTGTCGACGACGGGCTCGCCGGAAGCCGGCGTCTGCGCGAAGAGGTTGTCGCCGAGCGGCTGCAGGCCGGCTTCGTTGACGAAGTTGGCGATCTGCAGCTGGCCGCGCTCCTGGACTTCCATCTGGCCGCTGGCGGCATTCAGCACCTTGGCGGTGACGAGGCCGCTGCGGCTGATCTCGATGTCGGTGTCGTTCTGCTGGAAGACGATGCCCGGCGTGACGGTATAGCCGTCGATGGTGACGAGCTGGCCGTCGGCGTTCTTGTTGAACGAGCCGGCGCGGGTGTAGAACGTGCCGCCGTCCGGCGTCTGGAGCTGGAAGAAACCCTTGCCGATCAGCGCGACGTCGAGGTCGTTTCCGGTTTCGTTCAGCTGGCCCTGGAGGTGCAGGTTGCGCACCGCCGAGGTCTTGACGCCGAGACCGATGTTGGCGCCTTCCGGCACGATCGCCTGGTTGGCACGGTTCGGTACGCCGGCGGCGCGCTCGGTCTGATAGAGCAGGTCGGAAAATTCGGCACGCGCCCGCTTGAAGCCGGTGGTGTTGATGTTCGCGATGTTGTTCGCGATCACCTCGAGGTTGGTCTGCTGGGCATCCATGCCGGTGGCTGCAATGGCAAGAGCTCTCATGATCTTGATCCTTTACGCTTTAGATCTGCATCCGGGTGATATCGAGGAAGGCCGTGACGACCTTGTCGCGCAGTGCGATGGCGGTCTGCAGCGACTGTTCGCCCTGCATCACCGCATCGACGACTTCGCGGGTGCTGATTTCACCCTTGATACCGGCGAAGGAGGCGGCTTCCGCGCCCTTCAGGTTGGTGATGGCTTCGGTCGTCATGTTGCCGAGCACTTCGCCGAAGGTCATCCCGGTGGCGAGGCCGCCGGTCGCCTGCTGCGGAGAGAGGGCCTGCTGGGCGGCGTCGAGCGAGACATCGCCGATGCCCCGGGTCATGCCAAGCGCGCTTACAGCGTTGATTGCATTGATCATTGCGATGCTTTCAGAAGATCAAGCGTCGCAGCGATCAGCTCACGCGTCTGCTTGATGGTTTGCAGGTTGGCTTCGTAGGACCGGTTGGCTTCGCGCATGTCGGCCATTTCGACCAGCATGTTGACGTTCGGCATCTTGACGATGCCCTTCTCGTCGGCCGCCGGATTGCCGGGGTCGTATTCCTCGGTGTACTTCGAGCGATCGACGCCGAACTTCTTGACGGTGGCAAGCGTGCCGCCCGTCGCCTTGTCAAGTTCGCTGCCGAAGGTGATCGTCTTGCGGCGATAGGGATCGGCACCGGGGGTGTCGCCCGTCGAGCGCGCATTGGCGATGTTTTCCGAAACGATGCGCAGGCGGGTGGACTGGGTTTCCAGTCCGCTGCCCGAGATTTTCATTGAGGCTGCAAGGGGATCCATGGTCCTACTTCTTCAAGGTCATCAACATCATGCGATGAAAGGATTCCACCAGCGCGGCGTTCAGCTCGTACTGGCGCTTGATTTCGCCGGTCTTGCTCATTTCCTCGACGATACCGACGCTGTTGCCGGATTCCTGGACGCCGATTTCCTGATCCAGCTTTGCCTTGACCACATCGACTTCGTCGCTGAGCTGACTGCTGTCGGTCATGTGCCCGGGGTTGGTGCGCGCCATGCGAACAGGCGTCGAATCCAGGACGGCGTTGAACGGCGTCACATCCTTGGCCATGTACTTCGGCGTGTTTGCATTGGCGATGTTGGTGGAAACCACCTGCTGGCGTACCGAAAGCCACGAGGCCTGGCGGGACGCGAGATCGAACAACTGGATAGGCTGCATAAGCGACTCTCCGACTTTTACTGTCCCGACCCTATGCTGCTAATCTTGCGTGGGACTTACGGAGAAACGCCGGAAAAGACGGTGTTCGGCGCAGATTTTGCAGGAACGCTAGGACAGTCCGGAGCGGCTGTCCAGGAACGCGAAAGGGCGCGGCATGACCTGCCGCGCCCGTCAAACACGCTTGCTGCAGCGCTTCAGTTGGCGCTGTAGATATTGCCGTTCGAGGTGACGATCACCCATTTGCCTTCGCGCTGCTCGAGGCTTGCAAGGCGGCTTTCGTCCGGCAGGATCGAACCGACGCGCACCATGTACATGCCGCTCGAATCCTCGATCAGCGCGCGGCCGTTCGCCACGTGCAGCAGGCGGAAATCGCTCTTGCCCGGGAACGGCTGGTCTTCCTTGATATTCCGCTTCTTCCTGTCGCCGGTGTTGGCGACGGTCGCCGTCACCAGGTCGTCGAGCGGTTCGGCGGTGTTTTCGGTATTGTCGGTCATCGCCAGTGGCGAGACGCTGAAGACGTTACGGGGCGGCAGGTCCGGCAGATCGCGTGTCCCGTCCCAATTGGTCATCTGAACGCCGAACTTGTCGGCGTTGAAAAAGACGTACCAGGGAAAGAAGGCGGCGGCGGCGGCAATGGAGAGGCCCAGTATAGTCAGGACGCGATCGCCTGTCCGTGACGCACGCGGCGGCGCATCCAGATTGACAGCGATATCGGCGATCCTGGCTTTTTTCTTTCTGGCCATCGCTACGCTCTCCTAGCCATCGGTTGATTGACGTTGCCGGAACCGTTCTTCAGACCGGTGGCGAGATCGGTGAAGGCATCCAGCGACGGCCGGTCGCCCGGAGACTGCTTCAGCACGTCGTAGATGATGGGAACCTGCTTTACCGCCATGTCGAGATCTGGGTCGGCGCCGGGACGGTAACCGCCGATCAGCCGCAGGTCCCGGGTTTCCTCGAAACGATGGATGAGGGATTTCAAACGCGACACCAGCTTTTCCTGGTCCGGCGTCCAGGCCTTGCGCGCCAGTCGCGAGATCGAGGACAGCGGATTGACCGGCGGATACCGCCCTTCGTCCGCCAGGCTGCGCTCCAGCACGATGTGGCCGTCGAGAATGCCGCGGGTGGAGTCGGCGATCGGATCGTTGTGGTTGTCGCCGTCCACCAGGATGGAGATGATCGCGGTGATGGTGCCCGAACCCTCCGGCCCCGGCCCGCCTCGCTCCAGCAACCGCGGCAACTCGGTGAAGACCGATGCGGGATAGCCGCGGGCGATCGGCGGTTCGCCGGCGGCGACCGCGACCTCGCGGATGGCGTGGGCAAAACGCGTGACGCTATCGACGATGAGCAGCACGTTGTCGCCCTGGTCGCGAAAATGTTCGGCGATGGTCATGGCCGAAAGCGGCGCCATCTTGCGCAGCATCGGGCTTTCGTCGCTGGTGGCGACGACCGCAATCGACTTGGACATGTTGTCGCCAAGCGTATCCTCGATGAATTCGCGCACTTCGCGGCCGCGTTCGCCGACCAGCGCGATCACCACGCGGTCGAAGGCATCGGCGCGGGCAAGCATCGAAAGAAGCGTCGACTTACCGACGCCGGACCCGGCGAACACGCCGAGACGCTGGCCGAGGCAAAGCGGGGAAAAGATGTCGATGGCGCGCACGCCGGTCTTGAAACCCTGCTCCACCCGCTTGCGCGTCATCGATGGCGGCGCGGTGTTGGAGATCGGCCGGCGCATCGTTCCGGAAACCAGCGGCCCCTTGCCGTCGATGGGCTCGCCAAGCGCATTGATGGTGCGTCCGCACCAGCTGTCGTCGGGCGCGACACGGAAGGCGCCCTTGCGGATCACCACATCGTGGATGCCGATCGGCTCGCCCGGTTCGATCGGGCAGACATAGACGCCTTCCGGTTCGACCCGCCCCACTTCGCGGAGATGGATGCCGGTGGGGCTGCGGTGCCCCACGAATTCGCCGAGCCGGACATGCCGCGACAGTCCGCTGACCGTATAATGGCCGGCGGCGATCGTCTGAACATGTCCGCCATGCGTGACGGAGTAATCGGGATTGGCATACCGGTTCACCAGGCTGGCGAGATGGGCCAGCTTGCGTGACGGTTGGATACCGGCGGACTGCTCTTCGATCATCGGGCTTTATCCGGGCTCAGGCGCTGCCGCCGAGCGTCTTGATGGCTTCCTGGATGGACGTCTCGCTGTCGCGCATCAGCGCCGAGACGCTCTCGAAGGCGCGATTGACCTGGATGAGCTGCGTCATTTCGGCGATGCCGTTGACGTTCGACTGCTCGATGTAACCCTGCATGACGCCCGAGGTGGAATCGTCGACCACCGGCTGCGGCCGGTCCGTGGTGATGACGCCGCTGTTTTCATAGCGGATGAAACCCTTGGAGATATCCGCCTTGAAGACGCCGATCGAGCCGACCTGCGTGTCGTTCTGGCGGATGGTGCCGTCGACGGCGACGGAAATCTCGCCGCCGGAGCGATCGATCTGGATCGGCGCGCCGCCAGCATCCAGAACCGGATAGCCCTGCGACGAGACGAGCTCGCCGGTATCCTTGAGCGTGAAACGCCCGTCGCGCGTCAGCACCTGGCCGGCCGGTGTGTCGATGGCGAACCACGCATCACCCTTGACGGCGAAGTCGAGCGGGTTGCCGGTCTTGTCGAACTGGCCCTGGCGGGTGGACAGGTAGTCGTTGCCCTGCGAAACGAACGCGATCTTGGCGTTCATCTTGTTCTGCGTATCGCTCATCACCTCGTCGAACTTGACGTCGGTGGCGCGAAAGCCGGCCGTGTTCATGTTCGCCATATTGTCGGCGATGGTGGTCAGGCGTCGCTCGAGTGCAATCTGCGAGGAAAGAGAGACATAGATCCCGGACTGCATTAGCTGCCTCCAAGTTTGAGATTATTGATAGAAAGCAGGAGATCGGTGGAAATGCCGTGCCCGGAGGAACCGCCGAAGACAGCGAGCGGATCGTAGTTGTCGGACGGATTCTCCATTTCCCACATGGCGGTGAAGCGCTCGAGGAACTTGCCGACCTTCTCCGGATCCTTAAAATCCGCGATGTTGAGGACACGGTCGAGATAGGCCGCCTGCTTGTCGATATCGGTCGCTATCGTTTCCGCCGGCATCTGCAACGTGGTGCGAACCACCTGGATCAGAGCGTCGTCGGCGAGAATGTCGAGACCGGACTTGATCGTCGATGCCGTGCGCTCGAAATAGAGAGCGAGGCGCACGCCGTTGTTGTCGTTGCCGGCGTCCTGTTCCAGCGTCTGGCGCGTGTATTTGTCGACCACACCCTTCGTCGCACGGTCGAAGGACGTTGCCGCCGCGCCGTGCGTGGCAAAGTTCAGCGACTTCACCAGGTCGCCGTAACGGCTGTCGGCGAGCTTGTTGGCGAAGGCTTCCTTGTCGTCCACGCCTTCGGTCAGCACCTTGCGAATGAAAGCCTTGGCATAAGCCATGTCTTCCAGACCGTGCGCCTTGAGCGCGTAATTATAAAGGCGGGAATCGGCCATGAAATCGTCGATCGACTTGATATCGCCGATCTTCGACAGGTAATATTCGGTTTCAAGCTTGACGTCAGGCTTGGCAGCCACCCGTTCAAGCGACTTCGTGAGGTCCTGACTGATCAGCCGGTAGCTTGTGTATGTCGTCGTCACGAGATCACCGCCGTGTTTGATGGACATTTGCCGCAAGGGCGTCTGCGGCATTAATGGCGGCAAAGCCTTGCGCGAAACTGTTTGCCGCCGCGCATCCGCAACCGGCCGTCCGATTCAGCTTCACGCAAGCCAGAAACCGTATCCGTCTCGATGAAGAACAACGCTCGGATGCAGGCTCAAAATGAATATTATCATCGGATTTGTGATTACCTGCGGCTGTATCATCGGCAGCTTCATGGCCATGGGTGGTCACGTCGAGGTGCTATTCCAGCCGTTCGAATTCGTCATCATCGGCGGCGCCGGCCTGGGTGGCTTCATCATGGCCAACCCGATGAAAGTCGTAAAGGATTCGGGAAAGGCGCTCGGCGAGGCCTTCAAGCACGCCGTGCCGAAGGAGCGTCACTACCTGGATACGCTGGGCGTCCTCTATTCGCTGATGCGCGACCTGCGCACCAAGTCGCGCAACGAGATCGAGGCACACATCGACAATCCCGACGAATCGACCATCTTCCAGTCGGCGCCGACCGTTCTCAAGAACAAGGAACTGACGGCCTTCATCTGCGACTACGTGCGCCTGATCATCATCGGCAATGCCCGTTCGCACGAAATCGAAGCGCTGATGGACGAGGAGCTCAACACGCTCCAGCACGACAAGATGAAGCCCTATAACGCCATCTCGATCATGGGCGATTCCTTCCCGGCCATCGGTATCGTCGCCGCCGTTCTCGGCGTCATCAAGGCCATGGGCGCCATCAACGAGTCGCCGGAAGTTCTCGGTCACCTGATCGGCGCCGCACTCGTCGGCACCTTCCTCGGCATTCTCTTGTCCTACTCGGTCTGCAACCCGCTGGTTTCCCAGATCAAGGTCGTCCGCAGCAAGCAGCACCGTCTCTACATCATCGTCAAGCAGACCCTGCTTGCCTATATGAACGGCTCGGTCCCGCAGGTCGCGCTCGAATATGGCCGCAAGACGATCTCCGCTTACGAACGCCCGTCAATCGATGCCGTTGAACAGGAAATGATGAATCCTGGCGGCGAAAACAAGGCAGCGTGACTCCTATGACAGTAGCATCCGCCAAATATGGAATGAATCCCTCCCTGCTCGCCAAACTGACCGGCGGGTTGGGCGACCAGAAATCGATCGCCAGGCTCTGCGCCGAATTCGGCCAGCTCTATACGGAATTTCTTCCCGACGTCTTCAAGAGCGAGACCGGCCTGAACGTCAAGGTCGGTTATACGGGTTGCGAAACCGGCCTGATGACAGATCTCATCACCGATCTCGGCGACGATATCGTCATCGCCAATGCATCGCTGCGCAACTGGTGCCCGCACTATGTGCTGACCTGCGGCAACAACTTCATCATTACCCTGATGGAAAACCTGCTCGGTGCTTCGCCGGAAGCGATCGAGGAACCGGTCGAGCGGCCGCTCTCGCGCATCGAACTCGACCTGGCGACGATGGTTTTCGACAAGATCGGCAGCGTGCTGCGTTCGGGCGTCAACGCGCCTGGCGGTTTCGAAGCCACGATCCAGCGCCCCCGCAATGCCGAGGACCGGGTAAGCCCGGCCGGTGAGGCGGACGATTTCGCTGCGGCTTTCAAGATGACGATCGGCATCGGTTCAGTGGTCGGCGAGTTCGCACTTGTCGTTCCGCAGAAGGCCCTGCTGAAAACCAACGTCACCCTGCCGAAGTCGCGCAACCAGGCGCCGAAGGGCCAGAAGGACTGGGGCGATCAGATCGGCGAGCAGGTTCGCCGCTCGCATGTGACGCTGCAGGCCCGCATCCGGCTTGATTCGCTGACCTTGCGGACGATTTCCAAGCTCGCCGTCGGCGACGTGATCCCCTTCCACGACAAGGAAGACGTTCAGGTCGACATCAGCGCCAACGGCAAGGACATGTATGTCTGCGAACTTGGCAAGGCCGGCGCCAACTACATGGTCCGGGTCACCGATAACGTCAGCACCGAAGACGAGATCCTTCGCCACCTGATGGGTTAAGCAATTTTCCGCCGCACTGCAGCGAAGGCAGGTTGAGGCAAGTTTCAACTGGAATAGTGATTTTCATGGCTACCAAGAAAACCCCTTTGGACACAGACTTCTCCATGGACGCTCCCGGCAATGACGCCGACCTGGAGCAGGCCATCGACGATCTGCGCGGCGTGCTCAAGAGCGATGCCGACGGTGAGCTGCCGGGCAGCGATTTCGGCGGGGCAGCCGATCTCTCGGCCTTCGGCGGCGACGATTTCGGCGCGACGACGAGTGCTGCCAGCGACTTCGGCGGCAGCTTCGACAGCAGCCCGAGTTTTTCTTCCGGCGGATCGAGCAGCCGCTCGTCCTCCCGCATGCAGGAGCCGGGCAGCGCGCTCAACTCCAACCTCGACCTGATCATGGACATCCCGATCGAAGTCCAGATCATCCTCGGGACCAGCCGCATGCAAGTCTCCGGCTTGATGAATCTTCAGGAAGGTGCAACCATAGCGCTTGACAAAAAGATCGGCGAACCGGTCGATATCATGGTCAATGGCCGCAAGATTGCCCGCGGCGAAATCACCGTTCTGGATGGTGACGATACCCGCTTCGGGGTCAAGTTGATTGAAGTTATGAGTACGAAGAAGGCCTGATCCCAGTTCGGGACAGAGAGGTGAGAGACCATGATGGACTTCGAGGATTTTGGCGGATCGCTTCCCGGTAGCCCGCTTTCCCAGCCAGACAAGGCCGCTGCGGTTCTTCTGGCCATGGGCAAGCAGGTTGCCGGTCGGCTGCTGAAATATTTCACCCAGCACGAACTGCAATTGATCATCTCCTCTGCCCAGACCCTGAGAACCATTCCGCCGGATGAACTGGCGGCACTGGTCAGCGAATTCGAAGACCTGTTCACCGAGGGAACGGGTCTCATGGACAATGCCAAGGCCATCGAGGACATCCTCGAGGAAGGCCTCACCCCGGAAGAAGTCGACGGCCTGCTCGGCCGCCGCACCGCCTTCCAGGCCTACGAATCCTCCATCTGGGATCGCCTCCAGGACGCCGATCCGGCGTTTGTGGCGCAGTTCCTGCTGCGCGAGCACCCGCAGACGATCGCCTACATTCTCTCGATGATCCCGTCGTCCTTCGGCGCCAAGGTGCTGCTGCAGCTTCCCGACAGCCGCCGGGCCGACATCATGAACCGCACGGTCAACCTGCGCGACGTCAGCCCCAAGGCCGCAAGCATCATCGAAAACCGTGTCCACGAGCTGGTGAGCGAAATCGAGGCCGAGAAGAATTCGGTCGGTACGGCAAAGGTCGCCGACCTCATGAACGAACTCGACAAGCCGATGGTCGATACCCTGCTCAACTCGCTGGAATCGCTCAACAAGGATGCCGTCAACAAGGTTCGCCCGAGGATCTTCCTCTTCGAAGACCTCATGTACATGCCGCAGCGCAGCCGTGTCATGCTGCTCAACGACATTGCCGCCGACATCCTCACCATGGCGCTTCGCGGCGCACCGAACGAGATCCGCGAAGCCGTGCTCGTCTGCATCAGCCCGCGCCAGCGCCGCATGATCGAATCGGATCTCTCCACCGGCACGACCGGCATCAATCCGCGCGAAATCGCGATTGCCCGCCGCGCCGTCGCCCAGGAAGCCATCCGGCTTGCCAATGCCGGCCAGATCGAGCTCAAGGAAAAGGCGGGCGATCCGGCCGAGGCCGCCTGATCGCTCTACCCTTGCCCAAACAAGACCGGGAGAACCCCCCGGGCTTGTTGCCCGCCAATGCGCAAAAGCGTAATTTTACTGGGAAGAGTCGCCCGTGATTCGTCACGGGCTTTTTTTCTTTGTGAAAGGCAGCGCGTATGGCTGACGACCAGGACAAAGATAGTAAAACAGAAGCCCCATCAGAGAAAAAAATTCGTGACGCGGCTGAAAAGGGCAACATTCCCTTCTCCCGCGAAGTCACGATCTTCGCGTCTTCCGTCGCCTTTTACATCTACCTGATTTTCTTCATCCCCTCCGGCATCGCCCGAATCGGCGAAACACTGCGCGACCTTTTCGAGCAGCCGGACCAATGGAAGATCGAAACGAGCACCGACGTCCTGTCCCTCTTCGTTCATATCGTGTGGGAATCCAGCGCGTTGCTGGTGCCGGCCTTCGTGCTTTTCCTGGTCTTCGGTGTCGGCTCTTCGATCCTGCAGAACATGCCGAGTTTCGTGCTGGAGCGAATCAGGCCGCAAGTATCACGCATATCGCCGATGAAAGGCTGGTCGCGCATGTTCAGCGCGCCGGGTTTCGTCGAATTCGGCAAATCGCTGTTCAAGATCATGATCGTGTCGCTGATCATGTTTTTTGCCCTGAGAGGCGAATTTTTCTCGTCGATCGACGCGATGTTCTCCGATCCGCAGGTCGTCTTCGTCAAGATGGCCGCCACGGTCAAGAAGATCATGATCGTGATTCTCTTTGCCACCGCCACCGTGGCGATCGTCGATTTCTTCTGGACGCGCCATCACTGGTTCACCCAGCTGAAGATGACGAAGCAGGAGGTCAAGGACGAATACAAGCAATCGCAAGGTGACCCGATCATCAAGGCGCGCCAGCGATCCATTGCCCGCGACCGCGCCCGCCGCCGGATGATCGGCAACGTGCCGCGCGCCACGCTGGTCATCGCCAATCCGACCCACTTTGCCGTGGCGCTACGGTATGTGCGGGAAGAAAACGACGCCCCGGTGGTCGTCGCCAAGGGCCAGGACCTCATTGCCCTGAAGATTCGCGAAATTGCCGCGGAAAACGGCATCCCGGTTTTTGAAGATCCGCCGCTTGCCCGCTCCATGTTTGCGCAAGTCTCGATCGATAGTGTCATCCCGTCAGTATTCTACAAAGCTGTCGCTGAACTGATTCATCGTGTTTATGCGATGCAACCAACCAGACGGGTTCACTAAGCCTGATGAAAAAATGCCCCTATTCCACACACCGTGAAAAAATCATTGCAGATGCGATCAGCCCGGTCGCGACAGAACTTCGTCTGCTCGACGCCGCAGATCTCATCTCCCTTTTGCGCTTCGAATATCATGCCAATCTCGCGGATCTCGTTTCATCGGCCGCGGAGTTGTTCTTCCACCCCGGCACGGTGAATTTCGGCGCGGGCGGGAACTACACGCTGGAATGGGGCGGCGTACCGGAGGTCACGCTCGATCTGGAGATCAAGCCGCCGGGCGTGACGATCTATGCGCAACTGATGCTGAGCGATACCGTGGCCGGTATCGAGATCAATCATATCGCCTTCCAGAACCCGTCGGCGAACCCGGACGAAAATACCGCCTTCCTCGCCCGCAGCCTGGAAGAGGCGAAGTTCGTCAAGGCGACGGAACGCTTCAGGAAGTCGGCCTGAGCCGGCAAGCCCCGCAAAGGGGCTTCGCCCCTGCTCCGAACGCACCGGCGTTTGAAGGCAAGCGATACCGACAGCACGATCAGCTGATGTAACCGAGACGGATCGCCTTGGCGATGGCCTGGATGCGGTTGACCGAATCGAGCTTGATCGTCGCAGAACCGAGATAGGCGTTGACGGTATGGACGGAGAGGCCGAGCTTGTCGGCAATTTCGTCGCTGATGCGGCCGTCGCCGGCCAGTTGCAGGCAGGCGACCTCGCGCTCGCTCAGTGTTTCAGCCGGCACCGCCCGCCGCTCGTCGAGCGACAGCAGGTCCATCATGATATGGCAACTCTTGCCGTGCAGGTCGACGAGCGCGTCGCTTGCCAGGTCGATGTAGTTGGATGTAAACATGGTGTAGCCGTTGCCGACGGCGCCGAGCCGCACCGGAAAGGCGACACCCGAGAACGGCAGGAGCCGCCCCTTCAGGCGTACCGTGAACATGTCGAGATCCGACGTCTCGGCAATGCTCGCCTCGTCGCGGCCGTTCCACATCAGCGGCAGCAGCGATTTCTCCATGTGGTCGATCAGCGCGTCGCCATAGGCCTCGACGAACATCTGCGATGCCGTGATGTTCGACGGCCCCCAGTTTTCGAGCTCACAGACCAGCTTGCGCTTGCTGGGCAGGCCGCCGCCGGAGATGCGAAATACGGCAAAATGCCGGGCATTGATGATCTTCTGCATCGACACGAGGCGGGGAAACAGATCCGAGCGACTTGTGATCCGCGTCATGCGGAACGTCCTGATCTCACCTGGAGATTCACCGTTCTTGTCCTGCGAATACGCCATCTATCTTCCCGTCAGACCAGGTTGTTGCGCACCGCATAAGCGATGGCTTCCGACCTGGTCTTGGTTGCTGTCTTGCGCATAACGCTGGTGATGTAGTTGTTGATCGTGTTGCGCGATATTCCCAGGATCATCGCGATCTCATCGCTTGTCTTGCCTTCGGCGATCCAGAAGAGGCACTCGAGTTCACGTTCGGTCAGATCGAAATCCCGTTCCGCCTTCTGGTCGCGTGCCCGCGCGAAGCTGGAATAATATCCGGCAAACAGGCCGACGTCGCGCAGCCGGTCCTGCGAGAGGATGATGCCATCGGCAAAAAGCAGCATCAGCGACAGACGCGTGCGGCCGACATTGAAGGTCAGGGAACAATATTGTTGGCTGACGCCGGCCGGAAGCTCGACATCATCGGGCAGCAAGGCGAAGCTCGGCTGCAGAATGGAGAGGCACTTCTCCAGCTCCGTCGAACGGGAATACAGGCTGGCGAGATCGACGCTCAGGCGCCGCACCAGGTCGAAGGGCCAATTCGAGGACACCACAAATTCGAGCCCCTGCTCCTGCACCAGGTCGTAGCGGGCGAGAAGATAATGCGAGGCACCGACATATTCGGTCAGAGCAGCCATGCCTGCGGGAAGATGATTCGAACCGGCCAGCCGCGCCAGCCTACCGATCAGTTGTTCCCGGGACATCGCCTTGGACAACGGGCCGCTCCCCACGAAAGGACGACCTTTGAGCGCTATGTCGGACTGCAATGTCTCCACTTCCATATTGCACTCCCATGGGGCTCACATCGAGAGCCGCATTCCGGCCCGAACCGCCCCGGCCCCCAACGATCGATGCGCAGATATCCTGCGACAGGTCAAAATCCACATATCTGCCGAATCACTGCAGTCTAGACAAGAAAGGCAATCGCGGCACCACCAAGCTTTAGGGATTTACCCAGCCTGGATTTTGTGATGCGATTCGCCAAATTTTTGCCAATATACGGGAACACCCAGCATCCGTACCGTAATATGATTCCCGCAAGGCGGCAACGAATTTCCCAAAAAACCAAATCGAACCGCCGTTTCCAGCTATTTTTTCGCACAATACACATCAAATAAGAATATTATTCTTGGAAACGCTCACCAACGGTGAACTGTACAAACCTTACCCGAAGAATATTCTATTGTTTTTGAATATGGATCGTTACGGTATTTATCTCATTATTTTCACAACGTAGCGATGACATAAATCAAATTTAACGAGCACTGCGATTTTTTCTGGCCTGTCTATCGAACCGGACAATCATGTCGTTCTTGTATTTTTTTGAAGCACCGTCCGGTGCCCTCCAATGGAATTCCCGGGAGAGCAACACAGAAATCGCATTTGTCAAAAGGCGATGCTTCGCTGCCATGGATATTCTGCTGAACTAGACCTGCGGACGGCTGAAAGGCACAGTTGCTACACTATCGCAGACCTGACCCTTCTCGTGACAAACTTTCGCCGAAATCGAAGGCCGCCTTCGAAAGGAAAACACCGGCTCGCGGGTGCGGACCGGTGTTTTGGGATCAGGCGGCCTCGTCGATGGCCCATTTGCGGAGGATCTTGGCGGCGCGTTCTTCGCTGATCTCCACCATTCGCGCCAGGCGCCGTTCCGGTCCTTCGCGAACCCGGCGGTTGAAGCCGCCTTCGTCGCCGTCCATGAGCATGTCGTCCGTGCTGTCGAAGCCGAAATCCGAACCGAAGCCGTCCATGAGGCCGGTGCCGCCACCCGTCGAGGGCGCGAAGTCCGGCAATTCCAGTCCTGCTTCCTGCTGGGCCAGGGCCTCGCCGGCGGCAGCGTCTGCACTGACCGAGCGGACCAGCGGACGGACACCCAGCCAGACGATCAGGAAAGCCACGGCAACGAAGGCCAGCGAGTTGATGATGCCCGCCATGTTGCGGCTCAGCATATCCATGACGCCGGGACCGGACGCGGCTTCGTCGAGAAGCTGGTTTTCCAGGAAGTCCATCGCGGTGACGGTCACGACGTCGCCACGAGCGGTGTCGAGGCCAGCCGCAGAGCTGACGATCTTCTGCATTTCGGCAAGATAGGCATCGACCTTCGCCTGATCGGCCGGCTCGCCGACCATCTTGGCGATCCGCCCACGGTTCACGACGACGGCGACGGACAGTTTTTCGAGCTTGTAGCTGTTGCGGGTCGTGGCAACGGTTTTGCTGTTGATTTCATAGTTGGTCTGCTCTTCTTTCTTGTCGGCTTCGTCGGACGATTCCGGACCGGTGCTGCCTTCCGGGCCAGCCTGCGGGACGTTCTGCTCGACGGTGGCGGCGGTATCGGCCTGCCGGGAGAGCGATTTCTGGGCTTCCTTGGTAATCCTGACCGACCGCTCGACGCGGGATTCCGGATCGAAAACCGTTTCCTGGATCTGCTGGCTGTCGGTATTCAGCTGTGCAGTGACGCTCGAACGGAAGTTGTCCATGCCGAGGAACGGCGCCAGGGCCTTGTCGATGTTCGATTCGACTTCGTTCTGGACCGACTGCACGATGCCGAGATTGCGCGCCAGCGAACCGTTGGCGCTGTCGTCGCCGGAGGCGAGAAGCTGGCCGGTGGAGTCGAGGATCGTCACGTCGTCGGCGTCGAGGCCCGGAACGGAGGAGGCAACCAGGTGACGAATTGAAGCGGCGGCCTTGCGGCCCGCTTCGGCACCGGCGCGGATCATCACCGACGCGGTCGGTTTCTGCTCACCCCGGCGGAAATTGCCGACATCGGGCATGACGATGTGAACCCGTGCAGCGGAAATGCCGTTGATCGTCTGGATGGTGCGGCCGACTTCACCTTCCAGTGCGCGAACCCGGGTGACTTCCTGCATGAAGGAGGTGAGGCCGAGCGAGCCGACATTGTCGAAGAGCTCGTAACCGGCATTGGCGCTGTTCGGCAGGCCGCGTTCGGCGAGCAGGAGCCTGGCCTTGCCGGTGTTTCCGGCCGGAACCCGCAGGCTCTTGCCGTCGGTGCCGATTTCGAAATCCATGCTCGCTTCCGCAAGCGCGACACTGATCTGGTTGAGATCGTTTGCCTCAAGCCCGACATAGAGTGTCTCGTATGCCGGCTTGTTGACGTAGAATGCGGCGAACAGGATGATTGCCATCGAGACGACGCCAACCCCAATCAGGGTCATCAAACGCGCCTGCCCCAGGGAGGCAAAGTTCCTAAAAACCTGAAGTAATTGATTTAACAGATTCATTCTGTTCTCGCACCGTCAACCAGAGAGGAAGAGTCTTAATTCTCTGCTGCGACACTAAGAAGCGAAGCTTGCGCGAACGTTTCGTTAAATGGTTTTCGGGGCCGGAAAACGGCCTATTTCCGCCGAGGAGCGGCCGGAAAGCTTGATATTTGTCAGGGTGTGAAAGGAAGAAAGAGCCTCAGAAGAGGTCGAAGTCACCGGCCACCTTGGTCAGCGGCTGCGAATGGCCGTGGCGCATTCCACCGCCGAGCGCCTTCTGCATGTCGGCAAGCTTGACGAGGCTGAGGGCAGTCGCAACATCGACGATCCAGTTTTCCGGCACGGTTCCCGTAACGGTGTCGATGAATTCGGCAAGGCCGCGCGTCTTCTGGACGGCAAGATCGATGCCCTGCAATATCTTCATGGAATCGGGCGAGGCGAGAATCTCCGCACCACCGAGCTCCAGGAGCTGCGGTTCGATGCGCTCGATCAGATAGGCGACGTCGTGCAGCTCCGAAACAATCCGCATGAGAATTTCGGGTAGCGATTCCTCGACCGCCTGGGTCTGGTTGGCAATGTCCGGCAGCATAGTCGAAAACAGTCCTTAAAAAAACTCGATTGAACTTTCCACCGGACGGGGCGCAGGCGCAGGCCGCTGCTCCAGAGCCACCGTTTTTTGCGTTTCCGCACCCGTCAGAGGATACTGGCGCGCACGGCCGCTGACAGGCCAGTATTCCAGCTTGCGGCCATATTCGCCGCCGGTACTCGAGCCGACGACGGAAATGCCTTCGTCCCGCAAAAATTGCATGGCAAAGGCAGCATTCTGATCGCCGACATTCGAGAAGGTGGCGATCGTCTTGGCGCCGCCGAAGATCTTGGCCTCGAGCCGGTCTCGTCTGGCGCCCTTTTTCAGAAGCCCGTTGATCAGCAGCTCCATCAGATGGACGCCGTAGCGGGTCGCGTCACCGCCCGCCGACATCGCAGAAGCTGACCCCGGCAAGAGGAAATGATTCATCCCCCCAACGCCGGCGACCGGGTCTCTGAGACATGCAGCCACACACGACCCAAGGATGGTGGTCAGCACGACATTCGGATCGTCGATGACCTTGTACTCTCCCTGGATGATGTTCACGCGCCTGGCTGCAGTATCCGTCATCATTTCAAGGCTCCGAACACGGCCTCGATCGCCGCCTTCATTTTCTCGATGGTGAACGGCTTTGCCAGGACGTTGTTGGCGCCCAGCTGCGCGGCCTTCTGCACCAGCGCGCGGTCGCCCTGCGCGGTCAGGATGATGAAGGCAGCCTTCTTGGTGTTCGGGTTCGCACGCACGGCCTGCAGAAAACCGATGCCATCCATCTTCGGCATGTTGAAGTCGGAGATGACGAGGTGATGCGGCTGCTCGGCCATGATCTTCATGCCCTGCTCGCCATCGCCTGCGGAGGTGATCTGCTTGAATCCGAGCTGGACCAAGGCATCGCTGAGCAGCAGTCGGCTGGTGACCTGATCGTCGACGATCAGAACTTTGATTTTTTCGGCTATAGACATTAATCGCTCCCTTCTTTTCGGGCGGCTGTAAATTTCAGGATTTCTTCCCCGATGGCTCCAAGGGGGAGTTGCTGCTCAACGGCGCCGAGCTCGTGAGCAACCCTTGGCATCCCGTAGACCACGCAGGTTTTTTCGTTTTGCCCAAGGGTACGCGCACCTGCATGACGCATCTTGAGCAAACCGGCCGCACCGTCGCGTCCCATGCCGGTGAGGATGACCCCCACGGCATTGCGACCCGCCAGTTCAGCGACCGAATCGAACAGGACATCCACCGATGGCCGATGGCCGTTGACGGGGTCCCGTTCAATGAGGCGGCAGCAGGGAGCTGCTGCATTCGTGACTTGCAGGTGGCGATCGCCACCGGGTGCAAGATAGATCTTTCCGATTTCCAACCGTGCGCCGTCCGTGGCTTCCTGCACCGCCGGCGCGCAGATGCGGTTCAGCCGCTCGGCAAAGCTCTTGGTGAAGGTGGAGGGCATATGCTGGGTAATGACGGTCGGCGGACAATTGACCGGAAATTTTTGCAAGACCGTGATCAACGCCTCGACGCCGCCCGTCGAGGAGCCGATGGCCACGATCTTTCGTCCGACACGGAAATCACTGGTAGGAGCCACCACCGGGGCCGGGGCCGAGACCGCCGGCCGGCTGATGGACCGCAGCGACCGGGCTGCCGCCTTGACCTTGTCGGCAAGGTCGGTGAACGGCCTAGGTTCGCCCGGCACAGGCTTGCTGACGCAGTCGAATGCGCCGATTTCGAGGGCCGCAAGCGTTGCGTCGGCCCCACGATGGGTCAGGCTGGACACCATGATCACCGGCATGGGACGCAGCCGCATGATCTTTTCCAGGAAATCGAGACCGTTCATGTTCGGCATCTCGATATCGAGGGTGACCACGTCGGGATTGAGCTTCTTGATCGCCTCGCGCGCTTCCAGCGCGTCGCCGGCCTGACCGACGACGCTCACATCCGGATCGGCGCTCAGCACGGCCGTGATCAGGCCACGCATCGTGGGCGAGTCGTCGACGACAAGAACCCGGGCAGGTACGCTCATACTTTCCTCCCCGCCCTGCCGCCGGTATACCGGTAGGTGGTGATGCCGATATTGTCGAACAGGTTCTTGGCGTCGCCGGAAACACGTTCCGAATGGCCGATGTAGAGATGTCCGCCGTCCGGCAGGTTGGTGGCGAAGCGCGACCAGATCTTCATCTGCGTCGGCTCATCGAAATAGATGACCACGTTGCGGCAGAAAATCACGTCGAACGGTCCCTTGAACGGCCATTGCGCCATCAGGTTCAGTTCGTTGAAGGTGATCAGCTTCTTGACGCGGTCGTCGATCTGGAACTTGCGACGGCCGCTGACGTCGACTTCACGGAACCATTGCTTGCGCATGGCCGGAGACACCGTTTCCAGCGCCGTCTCGTCGTAGACGCCGGCCCGTGCGAGCGCCAGGATCTTCGGATCGATATCGGTCGCCAGGATGCGGATGTCGTAATCAGCGGCATTCGGCATGACCGAAAGCAGCGTCAATGCGATCGAATAGGGCTCCTGCCCGTCGGAGCAGGCCGCCGACCAGATGCGGACGCGACCGCCGGACTTGGCGCGGGTCAGCAATTCCGGCAGCACATCGTTCTTCAGGTGCTCGAAATGATGATTCTCCCGAAAGAAGCGGGTGAAGTTCGTCGTCAGATGCGACAGCATCTCACGGCGCGGACCCGCTCCGGCCGGCGAGGACACCAGCTGGCAATATTCGCGAAAACCGCTCAGGCCCAGCGTGCGGATATGCTTCGACAGGCGCGAATAGACCAGCGACGCCTTGGAGTCGTTGAGATAGATGCCCGCATCCGCGTAGATCATCGCCGCGATCTCGGAAAGGTCGCGGCGCGTCAGCGGATATTCTCCACTCGCCAGCACCTCGTCCGGCGATTGCCGGTGATCGCTCAGGCTGATGGCATTCATGCTGCCTCGCTTTCGTCTGGGAAGAGCCCTTCAAGTTCGACAAGGCAGATCATGCGCTTGTCGATCGCCAGAATGCCGCGGGCGAACTGTTTTTCGAGATCCGAAGAGATTTCCGGCGTCGGCTGGATGTTGTCGTCGGTCACCGTCAGTATGTCGGAAACCGCTTCGACCAGCAGGCCGACGACCTTGCGGTTGACCTGCGCCACGATGATGACGTGGCGCGGGCTGGGTTCGGTTGGCCGCATGCCGAGCCGCGCCGACAGATCGATGATCGGCAGCACGGCGCCACGCAGATTGAGCACGCCTTTCATGTAGGAAGGCGAATGCGGCATCGGCGTTGCCGGCGTCCAGCCGCGGATCTCGCGGACCGACATGATGTTCACGCAAAATTCCTGGTCACCAATGCGAAAGGCGATAAGTTCACGACTTCCCTGTGTCAGATTTTTTACGAGGTACGACATGATTTCATCCAACGGAAGCTAGTGACATTTCCTGCTTGAGCGACTGACCGCGCGAGGCTGCAACGACCGCATCCACATCGAGGATGAGCGCAACGCGCCCGTCGCCCAGAATGGTGGCCGCCGCAATTCCCGGCACATGCGTGTAGTTTGCCTCAAGACTCTTAATAACGACCTGACGCTGGCCCTGAATCGCATCGACCATCAGGGCGCGCTGTCCGCCGCCTTCGGATTCGACCAGAAGCGCCACGCCTTCCACCGGATTTGCCTGCATCGCACGGAAATTCAGGATCCGGCCGACATCCACCAGCGGGCAGAAGGAGTTGCGGATCGAGATCAGGCGCTGCGTCGCTCCGAAGGAATGGATCGACGAGGCTTCCGGCTGCAGCGTCTCGACGATCGCCGTCAGCGGCACGACGAGCGTCTGGCCGGCAACGGTGACCACCATGCCGTCGAGGACGGCGAGCGTCAGCGGCAGGCTCATGGAGAAGGTCGAGCCCTGGCCGGGCTTGGAGGAGATCGAAATGCGGCCGCCGAGTGCCTGGATCGAGCGCTTGACCACGTCCATGCCGACGCCGCGGCCGGAAAGGTCCGAGACCTTGTCGGCGGTGGAGAAGCCGGCGTGGAAGATCAGGTTGTCGATCTCTTCGTCCGTCAGGTTGGCATCGGCCGAGATCAGGTCGTTGGCGATCGCCTTCTGGCGCACCTTCTCGCGGTTGATGCCGGCGCCGTCGTCGGTCAGTTCGATGACGATGCGGCCCGAACGGTGCTTGGCGGTGAGCTTGACCGTGCCTTCCGGGTTCTTGCCGAGCGCAACGCGCTTTTCCGGCATTTCCAGGCCGTGGTCGACGGCGTTGCGGATCATGTGCGTCAACGGCTCGGCGAGCTTGTCGATGACGGTCTTGTCGACTTCGGTGTTTTCGCCTTCGGTGACGAGGCGGACAGACTTGCCGGTGATGTCGGCAATTTCGCGAACGGTGCGGGCCATGCGCTGGAAGACCGGCTTGACCGGCTGCGCGCGGATGGCCATCACCGAATCCTGGATCTCGCGGGTGAGCTGCTGCAGCTCCTCGAGGCCCATATTGATCGACGACGTGCCGTTGTTGTCGTTTTCGATGACGCTCTGCGACAGCATCGCCTGGTTGATGACAAGCTCGCCGACGAGGTTGATGAGGCGGTCGACACGGTCGAGATCGACGCGGATCGTCTGGCCGGCGCTGGGATTGTTGGCCGCCTGGGCGTTGTTGGCAGCAGCCGCGGCGGCGGTTGCTGCGGATTCCTTTTTCTCGCCGCGCGCGGCGGCACCGGCCATCTGCATGACGTTGCTGGCCGTATCGGCGGCAGCGGCGGCGGCGGCGACATCGGCAGACGTGTCGGCCTCGGCGACGGCCGGGCCGGCATCGAGGAGCGACAGGTCGAACGGCACGGGGATCATCGGCAGTTCGCTGTCAGCTTCAGCGGACGCGGCACCGTCTTCCTGCAGCTTGATGTCGAGTTCGCAATCCCACTCGGCGAATTCGAAAACCTGACGAATGCCCTCTTCGCCCTTGTCGGTCTTGATGGAGATGACCCAGTGCAGGTAGGAGCCTTCCGGATCCATCTTGTGGAGCGCCGGTACGTCGTCGGTGTTGCAAAAGATGCTCATCTCGCCGATGCGCGAGAGATCACGCAAAAGCAGCGAGGCTTCGTTGCCCTTCGAGAACAGTTCCGCACGCGGCTTGAACGTGACCTCGTAGGTCGGCAGCGCGGCTGCGGGTTCGTCTTCCCCGCCGAAATCGTCGAAGGAGAACGGGATCGGCTGGAAACCGCTCGGATCCGTCGGCGCCACGGCAACCACCGGAGCCGCGGCTTTCGGCGCCGGCGCCTCGACGGCGGCGCTGGGTGCCGGAACTTCGCCATGCGCCAGAGCTTCCAGCTCCTTGACCAGGCCGCGGCTGCGCGATTCGTCGACGCTGCCGCCGTCGCGGGCGGCATTGGTCAGGTCGGCCAGGACATCGGCCGACTTGAGCATGACCTTGAGCACGTCCTGGGTCGGCTCGAGCTTGTTGGAACGAACGCAATCAAGAGTCGTTTCGAAAACGTGAGCAAAGGCAACCAGATCGTCCAGACCGAACGCACCTGCACCACCTTTGATCGAGTGAACGGCACGGAAAACAGCATTGACTGTTTCCGGGTCGCGATCACCGTCATTCAGCTTCAAAAGACCGGATTCCAGCTCCGCGAGCTGCTCCTCGCACTCCTGGAAAAAGATCTCTTTGATTTCGTTCATATCCATAGGAGAAGTTCCCGGTTCAGGCGGTTACACGTTCGATGGCATCGATCAGTTTCGTCGGGTCGAACGGCTTCACGATCCAGCCGGTGGCCCCGGCCTGGCGTGCGCGATTCTTCTTTTCCGCGTCGCTTTCCGTGGTCAGGACCAGGATCGGGATGGCGCGGTATTTTTCATTGCGGCGAACGCCTTCGATGAAACCGAAACCGTCCAGGCGCGGCATGTTGATGTCGGTGACGATGACATCGGGATTGCAGTCTTCCAGGACTTCGAGGCCTTCCACGCCGTCTTCCGCCTGGATCGTCTCGAAACCCGCATTGTTGAGGGTCACCAGAAGCATGTTCCGGATCGTCCGTGAATCATCCACGGTCAGAACTCGTTTTTTCATTGCCGAATCTCCTTGCCGAGCAGCTGCTCGAAATTGACACCGATGAGTTGGGTCGTTTTCTCAAACGCATCGGAAACCTTGCCGATGGTGAAGGTCTTCTTGTCCTCTTCCCAAGCCTTTGCTCCCGCCAGGAGAACCTGGATACACTGGGTTCCGCAGCGTTCGACCGCCGAAGCGTCGATTACGATATCGCTCCCACGCAAGGACTGGAGCGTCCCTTGCAGCGTCGTGGCCTCGTTGAGGTCCAGAACTGCGGCCAATTTCACATTCTGCGCGCCCGCTTTGCTCGCCATCAGATCATTCCTCGTCTGTCGCGTCCGTCAAACATCAGGGTTTTTGCATCGGCCGGACGTATCGGTTGCCCCCTCGGCACGGCCGCATGTCGCCACCCCATGTCCCGTTTATAAGCAAAGGTGGTAAAGAAACCGCTCATCGCATGCTTCCCATTCGGTGAATCGGACGATTAAAATTGTTCCGAACGTCATTCTCGCGGGATATTTGCCGCGCGGACGGCAAGATCGCGGTCCTTGCCGGCGCCAAGGGGGCGGCCTTCGGCGCGGCCTGGCGTGCACCATACTCCTGCCGGTGGATGCGGAATTCGCGAATGGTCTCGCCGAGTTCGAGGATGACCTTGTGAAGCTCGTCCGTTTCCGTCCCGGTGCGGCGCGCAAGCTCGGCGTGGCTGCCGATGTCGCCGCCAAGCGTGCCGAGGTCGGCGGTGACGGCATCGAGGCCGCTGGCATGCTCTTCCGTCGACCGGGCGATATCCGATATCGCCGCGTTGATGTCGGTGACCTGGCGAACGATGTTGCCGATCGCATCCTGGGTGCGGCCGACCATCTGGACGCCGGCCTCGACCTGGGATTTCGTGCCGCCGACCAGCGTCTTGATTTCCCGGGCGGCATCGGCGGACCGTTGCGCCAGGGCGCGCACTTCCTGGGCGACGACGGCGAAACCGCGGCCGCTGTCGCCGGCGCGGGCGGCCTCGATGCCGGCATTCAGCGCCAGCAGATTGGTCTGGAAGGCGATCTCGTCGATGACGCCGATGATTTCGCCGATCTGGGATGCGGATGTCTCGATATCAGCCATGGCGCTGATCGCCTTGCCGACGACATTGCCGCTGTCTTCCGCCGCCGAACGGGTCGCCACGGCGATCTGTTCGGCCGATTTCGTGTAGCCGACGCTTTCGCGGACGCGGGCGGCGATGCCGCCGAGCAGATTTGCGGTGCCGAGCAATTGCTGCGACTGGCGAGCCGCATGGCCGACCAGCGTGCCGGCATCGCCGGCAAGACAGCCGACCGCAGCTTCGGCGGCTTCCGACCGTTCTGCAAACGAACTCAAGGCCGCCTGCATTTCGTCGAGGGCGGAATTCAGCGTTTCGGCAAGTTCGGAATAAAGGTCCGGCACCTCGCCGGCCACCCTCACCGTCAGGTCCCGGGAGGCCAGGCCACGAAACACATCGCCGAACAGGCGCTCGACGTCGGCGTGATCCGCCTGCCGCTGGTCGTCCAGCTGGCGCTTGTGCTGGAAGCGCTGCTGGTTGAAGCGCAGCGACACGGCGATTTCCACATCGACCAGCACCATGCGCATGACGGCGGAAAGGACCTCGCCCAGTTCGCGGGCGCGCCTGCGTTTTGCCGGCGTGACGTGCCAGCCGTCCAGTTCGCCGACGAGGCCGGAAAGCAGGTGTTCCATGACCACGGCATGGCCGGCCACGTGCCAGCGCGGGTCGATGCCCATCTTGCTCTCGGCATCCGAAAGCACCTTGACGCGCTCGGCATACAGGCTGTCGAAACGGGCGTCGGTCAAAACGTCCCAATGCGACGACTGCAGATCGTGCATGCGCTCGACCTGGCGTTCGCTGGAAAAGACGCGGGCCGCATCGGGAAAGGTCTGGAACCGGTGGAAGAGATCGCGCAGGCCGGCTTCGACCAGCGGCTGCAGCATGGGGCGATACCGGCGCACGAGGTCGCACCGATCGCCGTCGAGGCCGGCAAATCTCAAGCGATCGCGCAGGCTGCCCTGCGTCCGCTGCGACTGATCTGATGGCCCCTCGTGCCCCAACAAAAACCCCATGCGACTGGGCCGCCGCATGAACGTGCGGTCGGCCGGACTGATTGCGCCAGACATGCCGCGGAGAAACGGGATCGGTCGGGGATATCGGCCCCAGGCGAATGCCCACGCTGTCTCCAAAGGCCGTTTCTGCAACTGCTTTGTGAGAGATACCGGATCGATACCGGTACGGCGGTGCGGCGTCATGCCTGGTCGGGATTTCCAGGAAACGAAATCCCATTCCGACGTGCCTTCAAATATTTATGGTTAATTCCTTGCCTGAAGGTTAATTGTCTATAGTCATCTTCCAGTGTTTCGTCAAATCGGCCGGCCTGCCATGGAATTTGCGCCGAACGGGGACAGTTCCGAGGGGCCGGAGACGCAAGCCAGAGGCAAGTTCCAGGTCTTAGAGCTTAAGATGCAAGTTGGCGATGATGCCGACGGAGGAACGAGCAATGATTGTTCTTGGAATAGGCGCTTCGCTTATCACCGTCCTGACATTGGCAGCAATAGGCTTGCTTCTGGATATTGAAATGGGGCGACGAGAAACGGGCATCCGGATTTTCTGAATTCCAAATTTGAACTGTAATGCTTGAAACGCATCCGGTGGAAAGAAATCTCCATCGCGAATCGAGCAAAAGAGCGGCGGAAGAAAACAACCGGCATCAGGCCAAGGGTCTTCTTCTTGTCCATTTTGAATCGAAAAGGCACGCAGCATCACGCTGGCGTGCCTTTTCTTTTGATTATTCCGATTATGCCGCCACCGTGGCTTTCCAGGCAGCCGCATAGGCGGCCAACGCCGCATCGGCATCGGCGGTCCAGAGCCGGGTACGCGGCGCGATGTCATGCTTGTCCCGCAACACCAGGCCCGCCGTGCCGAGGCTCGTGCCGGTCGCCCCAGCGCTCAGGCGAACCGGACGGCCGGTCGCTGCCCCCCGCATATCGAGATAGGACGGATTGGCGGCGAACGGCCCTTCGACGACGATATCGCCTTCGGCGCCGATGAGGTCGAGGCTCGTTGCCGTCATCAGCGCCAGATAATAGGAGACCGCCAGAAGTCGGGCGCCAGGCGACAGGCTGCCTTCTTCGCATGACCAGCCGCCATGACGATGCGGGAAAGGCCCGGACCCTTCCGGCAGCGACGGCAGGAAGAACACCGGCTCCTGCAACACCCGTTTCCGGTCTGCCGGCAGGATGTCCACGTCGCCGGCAGGGGCGAGAAGCTGGAAGGCGCGGCCGCCCATGAAACGCGCCGAGGGCACCGGCTGGCCCAGCGCACTGACATTGACCAGCGTATCGCGGTGTTCGTCGAGCGAGACCGGCCGGGCGCCGGGCGCCAGCATCACCACCCAGGTGCCGGTCGAGACCACCGCGAAGGGCGGTTCGCTCGCCCAGAGATGCGGCAGCAGGGACGCGTTCGAATCGTGCAGGCCGCAATAGACGGGCATGTCGGCCGGCAGGCCGGTCGCGGCGGCGACGCCGGGTCGAAGGGTGCCGAGCACCTCGTCCGCCTTGCGCATCGGGGGCATTTTCCGTCGCCAGCCCATGGCATCCGTCAGCGTCGAGTAGTCGTTCTTCCACGGCGCCCAGAGATCGGTGTGGCAGGCAATCGAGGTGATTTCGTTGGCGAGCACGCCCGTCAGGCGAAAGGCCCAATATTGCGGATAGGCGATGATGGTCTCGACCCGGTCGAACAGATCGGCAAAACGCCGTTTCTGCCAGAAGAGTTGCGCGCCGACATTGAGGCCACCCGGCAGCCGGGCCGAGCCGGTTTCGGCAAAGGGCGGCCGGACCGCATCATATTCGGCGGCGAGGTCATCCGGGCCGGCATGCTCATAATCCAGCACCGGCAGGGCAAGCTCACCCTTGCCGTCAAGCACGACGATCGTCGCGCCGTGGGCGGTGATCGAGATCGCCTCGAAGCCGCGTTCCGCATGAAGCTCCTTCAATGCCGACAGGATGAAGGTCCATAGCGCTTCCGTATCGAAATGCGGATAAGGCGCGGTGTCGAGGACACGGTTGGGAACGGTGCGGGCAGCGACTTCGCTCGACGTGGCGAGGTCGAACAGCACCACCTTGGCATTGGTCTTGCCGATATCGATGACGGCGACGCGGGAGATATCCTGCATGGTTCAGGCCGCACCTTTGGCCCAGCGGCGGCTCAGCCGTCCGTAGACGATCGGCAGGGCGATGACGAGGATCAGCAGCAGGCCGATGAAGATCGACATGACGATGCCCGGCACGTTGAGCAGGCCGAAACCGAAGGTGACCATGCCCATGATCAGCGCCGCCAGCACGACGCCGGGGATGGAGCCGGAACCGCCGAGGATGTTGACGCCGCCGAGAACGACCATGGTGACCACTTCCAGTTCCCAGCCGAGCGCGATCGACGGGCGCGTCGAGCCGAGCCGCGACGTCAGGCAGATCGACGCCATGCCCGCCATCAGCCCCGTCAGCAGGAACAGGATGAATTTTATGCGGCCGACGCGGATGCCGGAGAAGAGCGCGGCCGTCGCATTGTTGCCGATCGCATAGACGGCGCGGCCGAAATTCGTCTTGTGCAGCAGCAGGCCGTAGACAATCGCCGCGACGACGAACAGCGCCAGTTCGAAGGAAAACACCCACCAGACATAACCTTGGCCGAAATAGGCGAAGCTTGCGGGATAGCTGGTGAACGCCTGGTCGCCGAGGATGATGAAGGAGGCGCCGCGAAACAGGCTCATCGTGCCGATGGTGACGACGATCGACGGCAGGCCGAGGCCGGTGACCAGCAGCCCGTTGATCGCGCCGCAGCCAAGGCCGGTGGCAAGGCCGATCGCCACCAGCATCGGCGTATCGAAGCCGGCCTGTGCCGCATAGCCCATGGCCGTCGAGGTCAGTGCGATGATGGCGGCGACCGAGAGGTCGATCTCGCCGGAGATGATCACCAGCGCCATGGCGAAGGCAATCAGCGCCTTTTCGGTAAAATTGAACGACGCGTCGGAGAGGTTCCAAGGATCGAGGAAATAGGGAGAGGCGAAGGAGTTGACGAGGAAGATCGCCAGCGCCACGACGATCAGCAGGCTTTCCCAGCTTTTCACCCAGCGGGCGGCGGGGCTTTTCAGCCGGTCGGGAACATAACGGGCTGTCTGTTCGGCGCTCATCATGCCACATGCTCCGCGCGCTTGAGGATGACCCTGCCCTTGCGCCGTTCGGCCCGGGCGTTGACGGCGACGGCAATGATGATGACCGTGCCCGAAATCGCCATCTGGGCGAAAGGCGAGATGTTGACCACCGGCAGGGCGTTCTTGATGATGCCGAGGAACAGTGCGCCGAGCACCGCACCCGGCACGGTGCCGACACCGCCGGCGATCGAGATGCCACCGATGACGCAGGCGGCGACGACATCGAGCTCGAAACCGGCGGCGATATCGACATAAGCGACGGCATAACGCGACACCCAGAGATAACCGGCAAGCCCGGCAAAACCGCCCGACAGGCAATAGGCCTTGAAGCGCGTATAGCCGACATCGAGACCGGTATAGACGGCTGCATGCGGATTGCCGCCGACGGCATAAAAGGCGCGGCCGGTCGGCGTGCGGCGCATGACCACCAGCATGGCAACGATCACCGCCAGCGACAGCCAGGAGAGCACCGGCATGCCGGCAACGATGCCGCGCGGCAGGCTCTTGAACAGGTCGCTCATCTGGTGGGCGTTGATCCAGGCGCCGCCGCTCAGCAGGAAGATGGTGCCGCGGAAGATGGTCATGGTGCCCAAGGTGACGACGATCGGCGGGATGTCGAGCTTCCAGACCAGCAGGCCGTTGATGGCGCCGAGCGCGGTGCCGAGCACGACGGCGATCAGCACCAGCAGCAGCACCGGCAGGCCGGGCACGTAGAAATTCAGCATCGCCGCGACCATGCCGCAGAGCGCCAGGTTGGCGGCCATCGACAGGTCGATGCAGCGCGTCAGGATGACGACCATCTGGCCGAGCGCCAGGATGATCAGGATCGACGTATCATTATAGACATTGGCGAGATTGGCGAGGGTGATGAACCCCGGAAAGCGCCAGGTGACCACGACGAGCAGCGCGGCGATCGCCACCAGCAGCAACAGTTCGCGGCTGCGCAAGAGCATGTTGAGCATCAGGCGCCCTCCCCCGGCACCGCGCCGATGCCGGCGGCAGCGCGCACCAGCCTTTCGGCGGTCAATTCTTCGCGGTCGAAACGGCCGACGATCCGGCCTTCGCGCATGACGATGACACGATCGGCCATGCCGATGATCTCAGGAATTTCCGAGGACACCATGATGACGCTGAGGCCTTCGGCCGCCAGTTCGCTCATGAAGGCATGCACCGCCGCCTTGGAACCGATGTCGATACCCTTGGTCGGCTCATCGAGGATGATGACCTTCGGCTTGGTGGCCAGCCACTTGGCGATGACCACCTTCTGCTGGTTGCCGCCGGACAGCGTGCCGACATCCTGGTCCAGCGAGGCGGCGCGCAGGTCGAGCCGCGCGGTATATTCCCGCGCCAGCGCAAACTCGCGCGCCATGCGCAAGAAACCCTTGCGGGAGACCTGGCCGAGCGAGGGCAGCGTGACGTTCTGGAAGATCGGCAGGCCGATGACGGCGCCCTGGCGGCCGCGCTCTTCCGGCACGTAGACGATGCCCTGCGCGATCGCTTCCGAGGGCGTGCGGATGACGGCGATATCGCCGTCGATCCGCACCGCGCCGGCGGATGGTTTTGTGACGCCGAACAGCGATTGCATGAATTCGGAGCGTCCGGCACCGACGAGGCCGTAAAAGCCCAAAATTTCACCGCGGCGCAGCTCGAAATTGATGTCTTCGAATTCGGTCGGGTGGCGGTAACCGGCAACGGTGAGCACCGGTTCGCCGATTTCGGCCTGCTTCTTGGGAAACACTTGGCCGACATCGCGGCCGACCATCAGGCGCACCAGCTGGTCTTCGGTGGTTTGCGAAATCAGCCCCTCGCCCACCATCCGGCCGTCGCGGAAGACGGTGTAGCGGTCGGCGATCCGAAAGATCTCGTCGAACTTGTGGCTGATGAACAGGATCGCCTTGCCGGAGGCTTTCAGCTTTTCGACGAGTTCGTAGAGTTCGTGGATCTCCTTGTGCGACAGCGCCGCGGTCGGCTCGTCCATGATCACCACCTGCGCATCGATCGACAAGGCGCGGGCAATCGCCACCAGATGGCGGTTGGCGATGCCGAGATCGCGCAGGCGGATCGACGGATCGATGTCGGCGCCGATTTCCTTCAGCAGGGCGCGGGCCTTGTCGTTGACGAAGGCCCAGTCGACGAAGCCGAAGCGCGTTTTCGGCGCGTGGCCGATGAAGATGTTTTCCGCCACCGACAGATCGTCGAACAGCACCGTTTCCTGATGGATAGCGGTGACGCCGGCCTTGGAGGCGGCGTGGGCGGTTGGGAAGGAAACGGGCTCGCCGTTGATGCGGATGCTGCCGCCATCCGGCTTGTAGATGCCGGTGAGGATCTTGACCAGCGTCGACTTTCCGGCGCCGTTTTCCCCCACCAGGGCGGTGACGCTGCCGGGATAGAGCGTCAGCGACACCTCCGACAAGGCGCGGACGCCGGGAAAGGATTTCGAGATCCCTTCGAGCGTGATGGCGGGCGCGATCCGCGATGGTGTGGTGTCCTGCAGCAAGTGGTGCTTCCGTGGTATGGTCTGGTGTCGTTGGATAAAGCAAACGCTTTTGGTCGTGGCCCCCCTCACCCTAGCCCTCTCCCCGCGGGGGAGAGGGGACGAATTCGGTCAGGGCTCCGAAGAACAGGGGTGCGCGGCAACGCCCCCTTCTCCCCTCGGGGAGAAGGGTCCGAAGGACGCAGGCGGATGAGGGGATGCCCCACCCGCCTACCTCAAAAGATCAGAAGATCTTGGCAAACTCTTCGACGTTGGAAGCATCATAGACGAAGGGATCGGCCATGGCGCCTTCATTGTTGTCGTCGAGCTTCAGCGTGCCCATGCGGCCCATCTTGAGTTCCGCGCCCGGCTTGGCTTCCGCGCCGTTGATCAGGTCGTAGGAGAGCATGGCTGCCGAATAGCCGAGGTCGATCGGGTTCCAGATGGCGAAGGATTTTGACGCGCCGGACTTCACATGCGCCGCCATTTCCGAGGGCAGGCCAAGGCCGGTGACGTTGATCTGGCCGATCTTGCCGGCGTCGGTGACGGCCTGCGCCGCAGCGACGATACCGACGGAAGTCGGCGCGATGATCGCTTTCAGGTTCGGGTACTTCTGGATGAGGCCCTGCGTTTCGCGGTAGGACTTGTCGGCGAGGTCGTCACCATAGACGGTGGCGACGACGTTGATGCCCTTGTAGTTCGGCAGCACCTTGGTCATTTCCTCGATCCAGACGTTCTGGTTGGTCGAGGTCGCCGTGGCCGAAAGAACCGCGACGTCGCCGCCTTCCGGCAGGTTGTCGGCGGCGAGCTTGATGATCATGTTGCCGATCAGCGGGCTGGACGACGGGTTGAGATGCAGGGCGCGGCCATCCTTGGCGACGCCGGAATCCCACGAGATCACCTTGATGCCGCGATCCTGGGCCTTCTTCAGCGCCGGCACCAGGGCATCCGTGTCGTTGGCGGACACGGCGATGGCATCGACCTTCTGGGCGATCAGCGCGTTGATCACTTCGATCTGGCCTTCGGCCGTCGTGGTCGTCGGGCCGGTGTAGATGATCTCGACGTCGCCGAGTTCCTTCGCAGCTTCCTGGGCGCCCTTGTTGGCCGCTTCGAAGAAGCCGATGCCGAGCGCCTTGACGACGAGGGCGATCTTCTTGTTTTCCGCATGCGCCATGCTGGCCATCAGCGCCGTGGAAATGGCTGCCGTCACCAGCAGCGTCTTCAGAATCTTCATGTCCGTTCCTCCCTTTGTTGCTCCAAGACCGGCGACGCCACTCCTCAGGCGATCGACGGCTGTTCCTCTCTCATTCCTAACGTGTCGGCGACGATCAGCTGAACGCCGGCCTCTTCCAGCATCGAGGCATGCCTGTCCTCGATGCCCGAATCCGTGATGACAGTGGCGATGCGCTTCAGCCCGCACAGGATGAGGCTGGAGCGCTGCCGGAATTTCGATGAATCGACGAGCACGACGAGTTCGTCCGCCTGGTCGATAAGTTTCTGCTCGGCCTGGATCAAAAGCGGATCCGTTTCCATCAGCCCGAGCGGGCCGAGACCTTGCGCCCCCATGAACATGCGGCGCGCATAAAAATTGCGCGTCACGTCATTTTCGAAAGGCGAGAGGATGACGCTCTGCTCGCGATAGATCACGCCGCCGGAGAGCATGATGGTGTTCTTGGAATTCTTCAGGAGATGCTCGGCGATCGGAAACGAGTTGGTGAAGATGTGCATCCGCCGGTTCGACAGGAAATGCACCATCTGGAACGTCGTCGTGCCGCCGTTGAGAATGATCTGGTCGCCGTCCTCGCACAGCGCCACCGCCTCCTTGGCGATCGCCTGCTTTTCCCGCGCATGCATGGTTTCGCTGACGCTGAAGGGCCGGCCGGCCAGGCCGACGAATTGCGGCGGATGCAGCGCCTCCGCCCCGCCGCGCACCCGGCGCAGCCGCTTCTGCACGTGCAAGGCCGCGATGTCCCGACGGATCGTCGCTTCGGAACTCTCCGTCAGTTCCACCAGTTCGGCAACGGTCACGACCGGCTTGCCCTGGATGGCGGACATGATGATCCGATGGCGTTCTTTTTCGTGCATGGTTCCTCCAATGCCTGTCATGCTTCCATCATCTTCGCGCAGTGTCAATCACAAACAATCATATTTTTTCATTGTGCAGCGCATCATGATCGAATTTGATCGTTTGTGATTGACAATCGCCGTTCTTCCATGGAATTTGAGCGAAGCAAAGCGGGGCCGGCGCAACGGCTCGCGCATGGGAGGATCTGAGCAATGGCAAGTGGAAACCAAGGCTCGCGCCTTGCGGATTTGTGGGATGACGCCAAGGCGGCGGGCAAGAACGAGGCGGAACTGCTGCTCTATCGTTCCAATCTCCTCGGTTCCGACAAGCGCATCACCAATTACGGCGGTGGCAACACCTCGGCAAAGGCGATGGAACGTGATCCGCTGACCGGCCAGCCGGTGGAGGTGCTGTGGGTCAAGGGTTCGGGCGGCGACGTCGGCACAATCAAGCTCGACGGTTTCGCGACGCTCTACATGGACAAGCTGGAGGCGCTGAAAGGCCTCTATCGCGGGCTCGAGCATGAAGACGAGATGGTCGGCTACCTGCCGCATTGCACCTTCAACCTCAATCCGCGCGCGGCTTCCATCGATACGCCGCTGCATGCCTTCGTGCCGAAGAAGCATGTCGATCACATGCATCCCGACGCGATCATCGCCATTGCCGCCTCGAAGAACAGCAGGGAACTGACGCAAAAGATCTTCGGCGACGATATCGGCTGGTTGCCGTGGAAGCGTCCGGGCTTCGAGCTTGGCCTGTGGCTGGAGAAATTCTGCAGGGAGAACCCCAACGCCCGCGGCCTGATCCTCGAAAGCCACGGCCTGTTCACCTGGGGCGACACCGCCAAGGAATGCTACGAAACGACGGTCGAGATCATCAACAAGGCGATCAACTGGCTGGAAGGCGAGATCAAGGGCGAGGTCTTCGGCGGCCCCAGGGTAAAGGTGCTGCCGGCCGACGAGCGCCGCGCCGTGGCGCGGCAGCTGATGCCCGTGTTGCGCGGCCTGATCAGCGCCGACGAACGCAAGCTCGGTCATTTCGACGACAGCGCCGCCGTGCTGGAATTCGTTTCCTCGCAGCAGATGGAAGCTCTGGCCGCACTTGGCACCAGCTGCCCGGACCATTTTTTGCGCACGAAAATTCGGCCATTGGTGGTGGATTTCGATCCGGCAAAGCCGGACGTCGATGCCACCATTGCCGGTCTGCCGGCAGCGCTCGACGCCTACCGCAGGGACTACGCCGCCTATTACGAGCGCTGCAAACACGCCGACAGCCCGGCGATCCGCGATCCCAATGCCGTGGTCTACCTGGTGCCCGGCGTCGGCATGCTGACCTTTGCCAAGGACAAGGCGACGGCGCGCATCTCCGGCGAGTTTTATGTCAACGCCATCAATGTCATGCGCGGCGCTTCCTCCGTCTCCACCTATGTCGGGCTGCCGGAACAGGAAGCCTTCGACATCGAATATTGGCTGCTCGAAGAAGCCAAGCTGCAGCGCATGCCGAAGCCGAAGCCGCTGGCCGGCAAGGTCGCCTTCGTCACCGGCGGCGCCGGCGGCATCGGCAAGGCGACAGCACACCGGCTGATCCGCGACGGCGCCTGCGTCGTCATCGCCGACATCGACGCCACTGCGCTTGCCGCCGCCAAGGATGAGCTGTGCGGCGTGCATGGTCGCGATACGGCCGAGGGCGTGATGCTGGACGTGACCTCCGAGGACGAGGTGATCCGTGCCTTTGACGAAGCCGTGACCGCTTTTGGCGGCATCGACATCCTCGTCTCGAATGCCGGCATTTCGTCGGCCTCGCCGTTCGACGAGACGGATCTCGCCACCTGGAACCGCAACATCTCCATTCTGGCGACCGGTTATTTCCTCGTCTCGCGTCAGGCCTTCCGCCTGATGAAGCTGCAGAAGACCGGTGGCAACATCGTCTTCATCGCCTCCAAGAACGGCCTGGCCGCCTCGGTCAACGCGTCGGCCTATTGCACCGCCAAGGCGGCGGAAATCCATCTGGCCCGCTGCCTGGCGCTCGAAGGGGCGGAATTCGGCATCCGCGTCAACACCGTCAACCCGGATGCCGTGCTGCGCGGCTCGAAGATCTGGACCGGCGAATGGCGCGAACAACGTGCCGCCGCCTACAATATGAGCCCGGACGAGCTGGAGGAGCATTACCGCAAGCGCTCGATGCTGAAGCTCGGCGTCTATCCGGAGGATGTCGCCGAAGCGGTGTTCTTCCTGGCGTCGGACATGTCGGCAAAATCCACCGGCAACATCATCAATGTCGATGCCGGCAACGCGCAGTCGTTCACGCGCTGATCACTTGCGGAGGATGACCCAGACGGCGTGGATGATGCCCGGGATATAACCGAGCAGCGTCAGCAGGATGTTGAGCCAGAAATGCAGGCCGAGACCGACCTGCAGGAAGACGCCGACCGGCGGCAGGAGAATGGCGATCAGAATGCGAACGACGTCCAAAGGGGACCTCCGAAAACCTTTATTCAACAAACCCATAACGCAGACAAACGCGGGATGGTTCATGTGTCCGGGGAGGAGAACATGACGGAACTCAAGATCGAGGCCGCGCTGGTAGCGGCCGAAAACGACAAACGCCGCGCCGCCCTCAAGGCGGATTACGACGCGCTCGGTGAACAGCTTTCCCGCCGCGGCATCGATATCGATGCGGTCAAGCGAAAGGTCGCGGGTTACGGCGTCGCCGTGCCCTCCTGGGGCGTCGGCACCGGCGGCACGCGGTTTGCCCGCTATCCCGGCAGGGGCGAGCCGCGCAACATCTTCGACAAGCTGGAGGATTGCGCCGTCATCCAGCAGCTGACGCGGGCGACGCCGACCGTGTCCCTGCATATTCCATGGGACAAGGTGGCCGATCTGGGCGAGTTGAAGCAGCGAGGCGAGGCGCTAGGGCTCGGCTTCGACGCCATGAACTCCAATACCTTCCAGGACCAGGCGGGCCAGGCGCATTCTTATAAATACGGCTCGCTTTCCAATGCCGATGCCGCGACCCGGGCGCAGGCCGTCGAACACAATATCGAATGCATCGAGATCGGCGAAAAGCTCGGCTCCAAGGCGCTGACGGTGTGGATCGGCGACGGCTCGAATTTTCCGGGGCAGGTGAATTTCACCAAAGCCTTCGAACGTTACCTCGACTCGATGAAGGCGGTCTATGCCAGGCTGCCGGACGACTGGCGGATTTTCAGCGAACACAAGATGTTCGAGCCGGCCTTCTATTCCACTGTCGTGCAGGACTGGGGCACCAACCTGCTGATCGCCCAGGAACTCGGTCCGAAAGCCTTCTGCCTCGTCGATCTCGGCCATCACGCGCCGAACACCAACATCGAGATGATCGTCGCCCGGCTGATCCAGTTCGGCAAGCTCGGCGGTTTCCATTTCAACGATTCGAAGTATGGCGACGACGACCTCGATACCGGCTCGATCGATCCCTACCGGCTGTTCCTGGTGTTCAACGAGCTGGTGGATGCGGAAACGCGGCAGGCCGCAGGCTTCCACCCGGCGCACATGCTCGACCAGAGCCACAATGTCACCGACCCGATCGAAAGCCTGATGGTCAGCGCAACCGAGGTGAGCCGCGCCTATGCGCAGGCGCTGCTGGTGGATCGTGCCGCCCTCGCCGGCTATCAGGACGGAAACGATGCGCTGATGGGTTCGGAAACGCTGAAAGCCGCCTTCCGCACCGACGTGGAACCGATCCTCGCCATGGCGCGGCTGGAAAACGGCGGCGCCATATCGCCCGTCTCCTGCTTCCGCGCCTCGGGTTACCGGGCGAAAGTGGCGGCGGAGCGGCCGGCGGTCACCGGTTCGGGCGGCGGGATCGTCTGACGCTTACATCGTATGCCGCTGCAGCAGGCGATGCGCCTGCTTGGCGATCATCCATTGTTCGCGGGTCTGGGTGACCAGCACCTTGATCCGCGAGCCTTCCGCCTGCACCTGCGGCGCCTCGAAGCCTTCGAGCTTGACCGCCGCATTGCGCGTTTCGTCGAAGGCGAGGCCCAGGAATGCGAAACCGCTGCAGATTTTCGCCCGCATGGCCGCATCGTTTTCGCCGATGCCGCCGGTGAAGGCGATGACGTCGAGGCCGTTCATCGCCGCCGCATAGGCGCCGATATATTTGCGCACGCGATAAGCATATAGCTCAATCGCAAGCCGGGCATCGGCATCCCCCTCGCCCGCCCGCTTGCGGACGTCGCGCATGTCGCGTCCGGCGGCCGAGAGCGCGGCAAGGCCGCTGTCCTTGTAGAGCGCGTCCTCGATCTCGGCGACGGACAAGCCGAGCTCCCGGTTGAGATAATGGAAAATGCCGGGATCGACATCGCCGGAGCGCGTACCCATTACCAGGCCTTCCAACGGCGTCATGCCCATCGACGTATCGATCGACACGCCGCGATCGATGGCGCAGACGCTGGCGCCGTTGCCGAGATGGCAGGAGATCAGCCGCAGTTCGGACGCCGGCCTGCCGAGCTCTTCCGCGACGCGCTCCATGACATATTGATGCGATGTGCCGTGAAAGCCGTAGCGCCGCAGCCCCTTCTCCCGCCACGAGCGCGGCACCGCATAGGTATAGGCATGCGCCGGCATGGTCTGGTGGAAGGCGGTATCGAAGACGGCGATCTGCGGCACGTCCCAGGTGGTTCGCGCCATGCGGATGCCGGCGAGGATCGGCGGATTGTGCAGCGGCGCCAGCGCGGTGCAGGCTTCGATTTCCTTCAGCACCGCGTCATCGATCAGCGTCGCCTCTGTGAACTGCTCACCGCCATGCACGGTGCGATGACCGACGGCATCGATCTCGGCGACGCCTGCCTTTTCCAGCAGGCCGGGAATGGTCGCCACCGCTTCGGCGACATCGGAAACCCGTTCGAGCTCGGATTTGAACCGCTGCTCGCCGGCCAGCATGTCGAAGACGCTGAATTTTACCGACGAACTGCCGGCATTGATGACCAGAATACGCATCGCGATCCTCCGCTTTGGCACAGGCTGCCGATGCAGCACGCTTTTCGATGCTTAGGAAATACGGCCGTCACGATCAAGCCGGATCAGGCGAGGCGACAAAAGCAGGCCGAAAATAAGAAACCCACCGGGGGAGGAGGTCCGGTGGGCTTCTGATAGCGGACTGACAACTGGGAGGAGGAGTGTTGCCAGTCACATCGAGCGGCGTTGGGAGGAGGAGTAGCCGCTTCGATGCTGTGAATATACACGCTTTCGCGGCAAAAAATATGATTATTACCGCAATGCAGCAATGCACTACGCGCATGGATCGCACCGGAAATAGCTCCTCCCTGCCCAGATTTTCGGCAACTGACTGAGAAGACGGCAAAATCGGAAGTAAAATGCAAGAAACCCACCGGGGGAGGAGATCCGGTGGGTTTCTAATAGGAGACTGACAACTGGGAGGAGGAGTGCTGTCAGTCAGATCGAGCGGCGTTGGGAGGAGGAGTAGCCGCTTCGATGAGTTTTTTATAGCGGAGCCGGCCGATTGGCAAAAGAGAAAATATTGCATTGCAGCAATGCAAATCCGGCATGGCATCCTCTTGCGACTGAACACGCGTCAGCGGGCGCAATATTGCTCGATGCGGGCAATCGCCCTTTCCGGAAACGCCGAGGAGAACGGTTTCGAACCCCTTGTTCAGCTGCAATTGCGGACCGAAGATCATTCTTGTGCCGCGTTTCAGCGCTGCAACGATATTGGCGGTATCGCCGCCGCCGGTAATATCGGCATAAAGCGCCCGCCGTCGTCGTAGCGGACGACGAGGCAGGCCAAGCGGTCCTCCGTTGTCCGAAAGGCGCAGCCGTCGGCCAAGGCGTGGGGTCAGGCGCCAAGCAAAGTGCGCGTCAGCGGATGCGCGGCATCCGCCAGGCCGTCGATGACGTTGAAATGATGCCGGTCCGGCTCCTCGATCGACGCCGTTTCGGCGCCGAGGCCGGTCCATATATTGGCGAGCAGGGCATTCTGGCGGATGAACTCGGCCCGTTCGCCGGCGCCGACCCAGCAGGTGATGCGTGCACCCGCCATCGGCGGGAGCAGCGCCGGGCTCTCGCTGGCCGCCTCGGCATCGTCGATCTTCAACACGTCGTTCATCGCCGTGCGCAGCATCGGCCGCAGGTCGTGCACGCCGGAGATCGACACGACATGGCGGATGCGCTCGCGCACCGCCTGCGGCAATGGCAAGGTGGCGCTGACCATGCGGCTGACCAGATGGCCGCCGGCGGAGTGGCCGGTGAGGAAGATCGGCCCGCCGATCATGCCCGCCGCCTTCTCGACCGCCCTGCCGACTTCGGCGGTGATGCCGCCGATGCGGATATCCGGGCACAGCGTGTAGGACGGCATGGCGACCGCATAGCCGCTGTCGACCGACCCCTTGGCGAGATGCGACCAGAAACTACGGTCGAGACGATGCCAGAAACCGCCGTGGACGAACACCACCAGCCCCTTGGCCTCGCCTTCCGGCAAGAAGAGGTCGAGCTGGTTGCGCTCGCCGTCGCCGTAAGCGATGCCGATTTTTGCCCGGCCTGCCGCCAGCGCGCCGTCGCGATAGGCCTGCGCCGGCCCGACCCAGGCGGCCGGCCAGCGGTCGCCGCCGGGAATGTTGACGCCGTTGGCATAGGCGTTGTCCCAATCGCTGATATGGTGCAGGATCATCGTCGTCGGTTCCCTTGCAAGCTGTTCGGCAGCATCTTTCCGGCAAACGTGGCGCAATCGCCAGGATATTACAACCTTAAAATTTCTCCTTGAAACCGGCGGGATGCGGTGCAATTCTCGAACCGTCGGCTATATCGCCGGACGCGAAACCACAAGAACGGATGAAAAACGCGGTAGACGTTTTTGACCGAATGTGGAAAGTACGGTTAGAGCATTGATAAAAAAGGCACATAAGATGCCTTTAACAATGCGGCGGACGGGCGCGCAGGCGTAATCCGGACGCTCGATAAAGTGGAACGAACACAAGAAACGGGAGTGCACGACATGAAGAATCTGCTTTCTGCCGCCGTCATCGGCTTGGGCATCGCCGCCGCAGGCCAAGCCGCGGCCGAGCCGCTGAAGATCGGCATGATCACGACGCTTTCGGGCGGCGGCGCTGGCCTCGGCATGGATACGCGCGACGGCTTCATGCTGGCGATCAAGCAGGCCGGCAACAAGGACATCGAGGTCATCACCGAAGACGACGGCCAGAAGCCGGAGCTTGCCGTGCAGATCGCCGACAAGATGATCCAGAGCGACCAGGTGGACATCCTCACCGGCATCGTCTGGTCGAACCTTTTGATGGCAGTGGCGCCGAGCGCGGTGGCGCAGGGCAAGTTCTACGTCTCGACCAATGCCGCACCGGCGGCGCTTGCCGGCGAAAAGTGCAATCCGCTCTATTTCAACGCCGCCTATCAGAACGATAACCTGCATGAGGCGATGGGCGAATACGCCAACAAAGACTACAAGAAGATGTTCATCATGGCGCCCAACTATCCGGCCGGCAAGGATTCGCTGACCGGCTTCAAGCGCTATTACAAGGGCGAGGTCGCGGCCGAGGTCTACACCCAGGTCGGCCAGACGGATTATGCCGCCGAGATCGCCCAGATCCGCGCTTCGGGCGCCGACGGCGTGTTCATCTTCCTGCCGGGCGGCATGGGCATCGCCTTCATGAAGCAGTATTCGCAATCGGGCGTGAAGACGCCGGTCATGGGGCCGGGCTTCTCCTTCAGCCAGGACGTGCTGCCGGCCATCGGCGATGCGGCGCTGGGCGTGAAGAATTCCGGCCAGTGGGCCAAGGACCTCGACAACGAGGCCAACAAGAAGTTCGTGCCGGCCTTCCAGGCGGAATACGGCCGCCTGCCGTCGATCTATGCGGTGCAGGCCTATGACGCGGCGCAGTTGATCCTCTCGGCCGCCGCCAAGGCGGATGTGAAGGACACGGAAGCCTTCCGTGCCGAACTGCTGAAAGCCGACATCCAGAGCCCGCGCGGAAAATTCAAGTTCAACACCAACCAGCATCCGATCCAGGACATCTATGTCGCCGAAGTGGTCAAGGAAGATGGCGTGCTGACCAACAAGATCATCGCCCCGGTCTTCACCGACCATGGCGATGCCTATGCCAAAGACTGCAAGATGTAAGGCGCCGACGCCTTGACCATCGCACTCGCCATCGAGCAACTGCTCAACGGCCTGCAGCTCGGCGTCATGCTGTTTCTCATGGCCGCCGGGCTGACGCTGATCTTCGGCGTCATGGGCCTGATCAACCTTGCCCATGGCTCGCTTTACATGGTCGGCGCCTTCGCCTGCGCCACCATCGCCGCCTGGACGGGATCGTTCTGGCTCGGCCTGATCGCCAGCCTGGCCGCCGCCGCGGCGGCAGGGGCGATCATCGAGCTGACCGTCATCCGCAGGCTCTATGACCGCGACCACCTCGACCAGGTGCTGGCGACCTTCGCGCTGATCCTGATCTTTTCCGAGGGCACGCGCTGGATCTTCGGCTCCTTCCCGCCCTATCTCGACATTCCGCCGC